>Ga0209311_1000114_pt1 | contig 93661 bp, 72 predicted proteins | sample AD_UKC045_MetaG_FD_184417 | JGI IMG/M metagenome (GOLD analysis project Ga0209311, IMG submission 184417) | Active sludge microbial communities of municipal wastewater-treating anaerobic digesters from USA - AD_UKC045_MetaG (SPAdes) (version 2) | ecosystem: Engineered > Bioreactor > Anaerobic >...
CGTCGGGTTTTTCATTTCCGGTTTCAGACAAAGGCGCCTTTCATGTGGCCTACGGCCATTTTTTCCAGCACCCCAGTTTCGAAACGATGTATAATGAGCCGCTGCGGGTTTTATCGCCGCCGCAGCTGGCCGGCATGCGATTGGGCAACTGCCTGCTGAAACCGGAACGAACGGTTTCCTATGAGGTGGGTCTGCAGCAGACGCTGGCTGCGGCGGTGAATGCGGATCTGACGCTCTTTTACAAGGACTTTCGCAACCAGTTGGGCATCGAGGCCGTCACCACGGTGGATGCCGTAGGGTACACCCGCTATGTGAACCGCGATTACGGCAACGTAAAAGGCATCACCATCGCTTTGGAAACGCTGCCGCAGGGTTTTCTCTCCGGAGGATTTGATTACACGTTTCAGTATGCCGACGGCAGCGCCTCTGATCCCGCTTTTCTTCAGCTCGTTCAGGCAGCCGCCCGTCTGGGCGCCAATCCGGTGCAGTTCATCGAGCGGCAGATTCTGCCGCTCGACTGGGATCAGCGTCACACCTTAAATGCGACCGCTATCCTCAGTTTTCCCTGGAACTGGAGCGCCAGCCTGATCACCAGCATCGGCAGCGGCCTGCCGTATACGCCTACCTCGGTGGGCACGGTGCTGTTCCCGGATCGCGAGTTTAAAAACACCGCTCGCCGCCCGATACGCTGGAATGTGGATTTCAAAGCCAAGAAACGCCTGACCCTCAGCGGCCTCAAGGGCATGGTCTATCTCCATGTGTATAACCTGTTCGACCATCTCAATCAAAATCGAATCTATACAACCAGCGGCAACACCTATGAGAACGCGATGCTTCCGGAACAGCGCGTCGTCCGCGACGAGCGGTTGGCCGAGGAGGGCGTGTTCACGCCTGATGAAATCGACAATAAACCGGAATGGTATTCTCCGCCAAGAAAAATTCAAATCGGTTTTGGCGTGGACTTTTAAACGTTGACGAAAGCCCGTTCAATCCCTGTTAAGCAACGGATCAATGCCAGTGGAGATATCAAGGTGAAAGTGAAAAAAAGCACAACGGCGTGGCAGGCCCTGATAGGCCTGCTCTTGTTTGGGGCGCCGATCACCGGGGCTGATGACATCAAAAAAGAACCGCCGATGAGCGAAAAAGATATGGCCCAGAGTTCTTATCTTAAAAGCCGCGGCGGTTTGCCCGCGTTCCTGAAAAAAACGACCGACGCCAAAGGGTGGTCCAAATATATCCGTTTTTCCAAGCATGACGGCAATCTGGTGGAAGCGGGCTTTTGCAATCAGGGTCAGCTCTCCAGCGGCTATTTCGACGGCGCTTTTTATGGCATGACCTGGCCCAAAGGCGCCAACCGCCGCAGTTACGGCTATGTCTTTGTCTTTTATGTCGCCGGCGAGGTGATCGACGCGCGCGGCAACACCATTCATATCGTTTCCGACCGGTTTAACCGCAGTCCGTTCGAGTATTCAACGGATCTCACCCATCTCTGCTATTTTATGCCGGCGCCGAGATTTTTCAACATGGACACACCGGACGCAGCGGAGGTCGATATCGGCGGCATCAGCGAAGACGTAGGCATCGACGGCCTTCCCGACACGCAGGACGCAGGGGAGGGCGATGGCGTCCTGCAACCTCAGGAAGATTTCAACCACAACGGCGTTCTCGATCTGTCCATGCGCAATCTCAGCAACTATCTGGCAATGAGCCATAAACGGGAAACCTGGCCCGCGGACTGGCCGCCTGGAAGTTACAGCGGCGACCCGCGCGGCCCCGACGACTTCCAGGCCCTCGGCCCCTGCCATGGCCGCTGGAACGGCGAATACGGCTATTATGTGCGCGCCGACCAGGAATCCTACTATGTCATGGACGATCATGAGAACGATGAATTTGAATACTATCCGGAGAACCTGCCGGGCACGGATCAACCGGACACCCGTCCCTGGCCGGACGGCCGGCGCGGCCTCGGTGCAACGGTCAAAGTCCGCAACTATCAATGGAACGCGCGCCTGGCTGAGGACATTCTGATTTCGATCTATGATATATGGCCGACAGGCAAACCCATCGATAAAACCGTGGTCGGCATGTACGCCGACATCGATTTGCACGGCGTAGATCTGGCCAGTTTCGACACCATCGATGATATCACCTACGTCTGGGATTCAGCCAAAATGTGGCGAGCGGACAATTCCCCGCCTGTCGGCTATTTCGGCTTTGCCTTTCTCGAAAGCCCGGGCATTGACAATGACGGCCGCGACAACGATGAGGACGGCCTCGTCGATGAGAGTCAGTATAACGGCATCGACGATGACAAAGATTGGCGGCCGTGGCAGGACGCCAACGGCAACGGCGTGTGGGATACAGAGGATAAAAATTTCAACGGTCTGCTGGACAACGACGAGGATCTCAACGCCAACGGCCTGCTGGATTATGAACCCCTGTACGATGATGTCGGCTCGGATGGCATCGGCCCGGATCAGGACGATTACACCGGTCCGGATCAGGACGCCAGCGAGGCCAACGGCCTGCCGGACGCGGGCGAGCCAAACTTTGACAACACCGATAACGACGAGTCGGATCAAGTTGGTTTGACGTCGTGGTATCTTAAAGCCGTCAACAGCCGGCAGGTGAACGACGAAGAGTTCTGGAACATCGAGCTGCAGCCCGGTACGTTTGTGGAAGAACCAGGCTGGCAATCCGATGTATCTTTTACTTATGGGTGTGGATTCGTGCCGCTGCAGTTGCCGTCGGCCGGCAACAGCCGCAGGCCCTTTCAGCGGTTCGCCATCGCCTGCATGTTCGGCTGGGACGAACAGGATATCTTCCGCAACAAACGGACCATGCAGCAGATCTACGATTCCGATTACAACTTTGCCAAGGCGCCGCGGCAGCCCTTCCTCGCCGCTCACACCGGCGACCAATCGGTCGTCTTGACCTGGGATAATCGCGCCGAGTTTTCCCGAGATCCTGTCTATGGATTAGATTTTGAAGGCTATAAAATATACCGAAGCACGGATCCCAGTTTTAGTGAGATCAAGACCATCACCGACGCCTTTAACAATCCCGTCTTTTACACCGCGGTGGCGCAGTTCGATCTGAAGGACGGCTTGTATGGACCGCATCCCATTGCCCTGGGACGCGAGAGCGGCCTCGACAGTGACCTGGGCATTTCCATGAACATGGGCACAGATTCAGGTTTAAGGCATCACTGGACCGATCGGGACGTCACTAACGGCCGCACATATTATTATGCCGTCGTTGCATACGATCGCGGCTATGATCAGGACTTTTACAGCCGCGGCCTGTCCGACCGGCCCAATCTGCTGACCATTTCCCCCACCGAGTGCGCGGCTATCATTCAGACCGACAATCTGGGACGCCCCATCGCCTTCGATCCGAACTGCGTCGCGGCAATGCCGCAGGAACCGGCTGCGGGGTATGTACCGCCGACACTGGACAAAGGCATCGAGCATGTCAGCGGATTCGGCAACGGCAGCGTCCAACTCAAAATATTGACGCCCTATTCGGTGAAAGCGGGCAACACCTATCAGGTGAAATTCGTCGACGATGGATCGATGATGTCGCTCAACGGTCAGGACGAAGCCTATTTCACCGGCCTGACCTCCGGCGCCTATTTCATCAATGTGAGCGAAAACGACACGCTGCTGACGCCGGAGGCCAGATATGATTCCACCAGCCTGGCGGAGCAGATCTTCAACGGGCTGATCCTCAGCATCAACAACTATAACACCATTGACCTGAAAGAAGCCCGGTGGATCAAAGGCGAATCCGGCCTGGAGATCGCGCTGAAAAAATTCGGCGGCAAAGCGGTGCCCCGCGATTACGAAATCCGCATCATGGAGGTCGGCGCCGACACCTCTCTGTCATCGAACAAGCCGACCAATTTTCAGGTATGGGATGTCACCGATCCTGCCCGGCCGTTCAAAGTCAAGTATCAGTTGATCAGCCGAGTCGGTGAACCGGACTCGCTGCAGAACAAGCTCAACGCGGGCGACTCTTTCTGGATTTATATCAAACGGTCGGTGCAGCCCAGCGGCAAGGTGACCTACACTCAGAAAGCCTGGCAGGTGGCGTTGAATTCCCCGGCCAGCCCACCAATCCCCGCGGCTCAGCAGATTCCGCAAAAGGGCGATATCTGCCGCATCACCACCACCAAGCCGTTTGATCGCAATGACCTCTTTCAGTTCACCATCGTCGGCAATGAAATCCGTCAGAATCAGGAGAGAGAGGATCTGGCCGGCATCTATCCAGTGCCCAACCCCTACTATGCGGCCAGTTCGCTGGAACGGCAGGTGCCGATTGACGTACAGGGCGCCGGCCGGGGGGACCGCAGGATCGATTTCGTCAATTTACCGATGCGCTGCACCATCACCATCTACACCATCGCGGGCAAACTGGTGCGCGAAATAGAGCATCAGTCGTCCATGGATCAAGGCAGGGCGATGTGGGATCTCCGCACCAAAGACGGTCTGGAGGTCTCTTCAGGCTATTACTTTTATCATGTGGCCTTGCCGAACGGCGATGGAAAATCAGGAAAACTCGCGATCATCAAATAAACCAACGAAAGAACTGGCCGGTGGACGGCGCCGGCGCCTCGCCGAGTCCACCGATATTTCACCTTTAATGCAAGGGTTGATGGTATGAAATTCATCTGCCGATCGTTTTTGGGTTTCATCCTTGCACTGGCCTGCACCCATCCAGCCTGTTCTCAGGAAAAAGATTCTGAGAGCGGCGTGCAATTCGTCGCCGATGTCTCCGGGGTCGGCACCAACGCTGCTGCGTTTCTCGAAATCGGCGTCGGCGCCCGCGCCATGGCCATGGGCGGCGCCTATGGCGCCGTGGCCAACGATGCCAGCGCGCTGTATTGGAATCCCGCGGGCATCGCCTGGGTCGACCGGCCGCAATGCGAGTTGATGCATAATGAATGGCTGGTCGACACAAACTACGAATTCGCCGGATTTGTGCTGCCGGTTGCGTCGATCCGCTCCACATTCGGATTCAGCCTGATCACTCTGGATTACGGAAAAGAAGCGGTGCGAACCGTGGATCGCCCCGAAGGCACGGGTGAGACCTTTACCGGACGCGATCTGGCCATCGCGCTCTCCTATGGTATTGCTTTTACCGATCGCTTTTCCTTCGGCCTCAGCGGCAAATTCATCAACGAACGCATCTGGAGCGAAACGTCCACTGCAGCGGCGATCGACGTCGGCGTGTTTTACAGCACACTGCTCAAGGGACTGAAACTGGGCGCCTGCGTCAATAATTTCGGCTCCAAACTGGAACTCCGCGGCCGAAGGCTTCGCACGGTGGTGGATCCGGATCCCTCGGTCACCAATTTTGACCGCGTGCCGGTCAATTATAAAACCGGCGTCTACCCCCTGCCCCTGCTTTTTCGCGTCGGCGTCTCGTATGAGAAAACGATAGGCTCTTTCAGCCAGGTGCTTTTCGCCCTGGACGTGAACCATCCCAGCAACACCACCGAAAGCGTAAACCTGGGCATGGAATGCGGTTTTGCTGACATGTTCTTCCTTCGCGGCGGCTATGCCGGACTCTTTGAACGAGACGCCATCAACGGGCTGACGCTGGGCGGCGGTGTGGATCTCGTCCGCCGCGGCCGGATGGGCATCCGCATCGATTATTCCTGGTCCGATTGGGGCGTGCTGGAAAACGCCCAACGGTTTTCCCTTGGTCTGATTTTCTGATCGGCCGGCAGGCGTTCGGATTCAATTTCCCGGTCCAGTAAAGCAAAGGCCCTGCAGTGCAGGGCCTTTGCGCATCGTTTGATCAGACCGGAGCCAAAAGGAGATGGCATCGGGGCTGACGTCCGCCCGTGTACATCATAGAACAACCGCAGGACCGGTCACGGTCAGCTGTTTGGTTAGGCTCTGGGTGGTGGTCGCATCGCGAACCGCTTTCACGCGGGGCTGTTTGCCGCCCACAGAAATTTCAAACTCACCGGGTTCGACAACGCGTCTCATATCCTCATCGATCACGGTCAGCTGTCGCGGCTGCAAAGTAAAGCTTAACGTTTTGACCTCGCCGGGTTGCAGAAACACCCGCTGCACGCCCTGAAGAGAATGAATGGGAACCGGCACCGACGCCTCGACATCGCGGACATAGAGCTGCGCCACTTCCTCTCCAGCCATGCCGCCGTCATTGCGCACATCGACGGAAATCTGCACCGCTTCCCCGGCGCGGACCGTTTCCGGCATGATAAACCGGTCGTAGGCAAAGCGGCTGTAGCTCAACCCATAACCGAAAGGATACAAAGGTTCGCCGTGAAAAAAGCGATAGGTATGACCCTGCATATCATAGTTGTCAAACGGCGGCAGTTGATCCACTGATTGATAAAAAGTCACCGGCAAACGGCCGGCGGGATTGTAATCGCCGAACAGCACATCCGCGATGGCGGTCCCTGCCGCCTGGCCGGGGTACCACGCCTCGAGGATGGCTGGAATATGCTTATCCGCCCAACCGACAGCCAGGCTGCTGCCGTTCAGCAAAACCAACACAGTGGGCTTTCCCAGCCTTACGATCCGCTCCATCAGCGTCTGCTGTGTTTTCGGCAGATCCAGAGTCAACCGGTCGCCGCCGTGAAATCCCTCCACCGGCACTTTCATCTCCTCCCCTTCCAGCCGTGGGGATAATCCCAGACACAACACCACAGCATCGGCTTTACCGGCAAGGGCCTCGGCCTGCTTGAGCAGATCGGGCTGCGGAGGTTGCCACAGCAGCTGCATGCGGCTGTAGCCGGCATATTCAACATACTCTACTTTCAGGCGATACGATTTTCCGGCCTGCAGATGGACCTTTTCGTTGATTTTAAGCGGATGATGTTCATGGTCGTAACTGAGCAGCAAACGGTCGTCGAGAAAAACCCGGTAGCGATTCATGCCAAACCCGCCGAGGTAATACTCACCGGTGCGTGGCGCGCGCAGTTCGCCGGTCCAGCGGACACTGAACTGATCGTCATCGAGGCGCGGATCCGGAGAACCCTCCCACCATTCGAAATCGATGGCCTTATCCACACGGGTAAAAACCGGGTCCCCTTGCAGCTCTAGGTTGTCATAGTATTCGGCCGTCAGGCCGTTGCTCTTTTTTCCATCCATCGTCGTGAACAGGGCGGAAGTGGGGATCGGCTCCAGCACCGGCATATTGACCGCCCAATCGCAACCCCGGCTGTAGAACACCTTGTCTGCGCCAAGCTTGTCGCGCAGGCCCTGCAACGGGGTGACCGGCCGGCTGGGAAACCCATTGTAATTGGCCAGCAGCACTTCCACATCATCGGCATTGGGGCCGATCACCGCAAGCGAGTTGATATCTTTGTTCAACGGCAGCAGCGATCCTTCATTCTTGAGCAGCACCATGGATTTGCGCGCCGCGGTCAGCGCCATTTCCTGATGTGCCGGGCTGTCCAGCTCTGAAAAGGGGATGCCGGCATAAGGCACCCGCTCATCAGGATCGAAAAGGCCCAGTTTGAATCGAGCGGTGAAGAGCCGGAGCAAGGAGCGGTCGAGCTCCGTCTCGCTGAGCAATTTGTTTTTCACCGCCTCGACGAGGCTGTGGTACTCCTGACCGCAACACAGATCGCAACCGGACTTGATGCCCAGAGCAGAGGCCTCGGCGGATGTGGCGACCAGTTTGTGGGTGCGATAGCTGTTGCCGATGGCGCCGCAGTCCGAGACCACATAACCGTTGAACCCCCACTGTTCGCGCAATATCTTGGTCAACAGCAGCGGACTGCCGCAGCACGCTTCGCCCTGATAGCGATTATAGGCGCACATGACGGAATAGGCCTTTCCCTCGCGGATGCTGGTCTCAAAATGGGGCAAATAGCTCTCCCATAGATCGCGCTCGCTGATAACGGCATTAAAGGTGTGGCGGGAGGTCTCCGGTCCGCTGTGCACGGCAAAATGTTTGACGGTCGCAACGGTTTTTAAATAGCGGGGATCCTCGCCCTGCATGCCGCTGATAAAGGATACCGCGAGGCGGCCTATCAGATAGGGATCTTCCCCGTACGTCTCCATGCCTCGTCCCCAGCGTGGATCGCGAAACAGATTGATGTTGGGCGACCAGAAGGTCAGGCCCTGATAAAGGCGGCGTTCATCGCGACGCTGGTATTCATGAAATTTAGCGCGCGCCTCGGTGCTGATCACCTCGGCCACCTGATGCATCATCTCCGGATCAAAAGTCGCTGCCAGGCCGATGGCCTGCGGAAACACGGTGGCCAGTCCGGAGCGGGCGACGCCGTGCAGCGCCTCGTTCCACCAATTGTATTGTGGAACGCCCAATCGCGGAATGGCGGCCGCCGCATTGACCATCTGCCCGACTTTTTCCTCCAGGGTCATACGGCTGATGAGATCCTCAGCCCGCTTTTCCACCGCAAGATCGGGATTCTGGTAAGGCGCTTGATCCGTTCGCTGAGAACAGGAAGACAGCACGACCAGCAGGCAAAGGAGGGGAAGGATAGTGACGATCGACGGCATTGGCATTTCCTCCATAACACACTACGGAAATTTTCTCTATGACCGTTCGGTACGCACCCGCACCGCCGCGACGCATGTCCCGGCGTCGGCATTGCGCATCACTGAACTCACCATTTCTTTTTAATGGCAAAATTTTTTCCGCTGCCGCAGCGGCTGTAAAGGGTGGCCAGAGAACGGGTCATTGCATTTTCCGGCGTATTGATCAGCGTCAACCTTCCGGGCGCCACGAGCGCAGCCGCAGTGCGGCATCCTCCGTACCGGGCCAGACCTGGCAGAAAGGCTTGCTGCAGCAAAAAGGCTTCGTCCTCGAGCAAGCCGCCCATAGCGTCGACGACCACCTGGTCAAAATCTCCACTGAGGCAGGCGGCGAGCAGAGCCCAAACTCCGGCCTGCTCGATACCGTACAGACGCAGGGAGGGCGCGTGCTTGAAAAAGCCGGCTGCGGTGAGAATGTCCTGAATCCTTTCCTGACAATCGGTGCGATTAAACGTGGTAAAATGCTTGGCAGCTGGATCTCGGACCGGTTGGGCGCAGACATGTTCGCCGGTATTGAAGCAATCGATAGCGAGAACCTGCACGCGGTCACGAAGCAGGGAGGCGAGCAGCGGAAACGGTTCGTTGGAGCCCTGTTTAACCACGCCCGTTTTGCCGGCCGAATGAACCAAGATGGCGGCCTCCTTGGCCTCGCGTCGTGGCTTGAACCACAATGCCGGAATCCAATGGTTCTTCCCTTTTTCACTTATCATCAGGTGGGTCACGGTGTAGCCCGGCATGGTCTTTTCCGTCAAAGTGTGCACATCGACCTGCGCAACGGATTCAGCAGCCAATACTGTTCGCATCACCGGCCGGTAAAACAGCTTAAAAGACTTCAGCTGTTGCGCATCGGACGGCCAGGCGCGCTCCAGGTTTGCGCGGGCCTGGTTTTGCAGCCAGGTGGTTAAGCTCTCTTCGGTCAGATCGCCGGCCGGCTTTTCCTCATTTGGAAACACCCGCAGCCGATCGGCAGGATCCGCCGTGAACGCCGTCTCTTTGATCACAGAACCTGCAGACTGACCGAGCAGCCACTGGCCGAACCAGCTGTAGACCGCCTCGCGGCTGTCCCGGTTGTAATTATGGGGATAGTCAAACTGTACGCAGTGGACGCGGTCAGCGGCGCCATAGAGTTCATAGATGGATCGGATCATGGGAAATTCCACGGTCGGATTGTTGACCGTCCAATCCTGCTTGGTGGAAACCAGCAGCAGCGGCCGCGGCGCGGTCATGGCCGCAATCTCGACGTTGAAACAATCCAGCCGCAATCCCGGCGCGTTCTCACACAGGCAGCCGCCTTGAAAGTGAGCCGAGACCATGTTCACCGGCGCGGCAACCCGGATGCGCGGATCTACCGCGGTAAGCATGAACGTTTGCGTGCCGCCGCCGGATTCGCCGGTGCAAGCAATGCGTGAAGAATCCACCTCCGACAAGCCGGCGACAAAGTCTAGACTGCGAATGCTGTTCCACAACTGCAGCCCCATGAGATTGATGCCCCACAATTGATGACGCGGCGAATCGGCGAACCGGTGGGAGATCTGCTTGCTGTCCTGGTAGCCCACCATATCATAGCTGAAGACGATGAATCCCTGCCGGGCAAAGTTGATGCAGCGGCCAGGCACCGAGTTGAGCTCTGTGTCCTCGAGACGTCCGTTGGTCCAGTGTCCGTGCGGAGTCAGTATGGCTGGAAACGGTCCGGTTTTTCCGGCCGGACGATAGAGATTGCCGGTGACCCAAAAACCCGGATAGCTTTCAAAAAGGACTTTTTCCACTGTATAGTCTTCATGCCGGGTCATGGAAAAAATGCGGCTAGAGAGCGCGGTTTTTTCCGGCAGCGGATAGAGCCCGGTGCTGATCAGGATGTGCATGCGCAGGTGTTCGCTGAAGGCCTGCCACTGCGCCAGCGTTTTGAATTCAGGCATCGTGTACTCTTGTTTTTCGCCTTTGCGCATGTTCATAAACCGGCTGTCGCGAAAAGTGGAATCCTCATGAACCAGGGATCGATGCAGAACGGCTGACAGTGAGGAGCACTCGACGCGCTCAGCCGACAAAAAAACCAGCACGATCGAAAGCAGAAGGAAATAGGGAATGCGCATACTAACTCCTTGTGGAAGTGACAAGCGGCAATGGCCGGTTCGCGGACAGCGAACGGACTATTCAGCCTTAAGCGGCTGCACGGGAAAACCACGACGGAACGTATAGCGGCGATGATGATCAAAAAAAAGATCCAGCGAAAACAGAACCATATCGGCCAGAGCGGTTTGCTGTGCGTCGAACGTTTGAACGATGACGCCCACGCGCAGCGTCCGATTCTCTCCGGCTGCCAGGGTGTAGTCAAGCGGCGTCGTGCCGGTGATCGGCTTTTCAGTCACCCCTCGGATCAGTTTGGGGTCGGCCTGCAGATCCGCCAGGGTGGGCGCGCAGAGAAAAGCCCGATAGGAGAGCGCCGGGGAGACGATGCCGCCGTTTTTCAACCCCTTCAGGAATCCGCCGGCATCCTGCGCCGGCCCGATGCTCAGCCAGTGCACAGGCGGACCGGATAAATTGGCGACCGAAAGCTCATACACCGCCAGATAAGTCCAGCTGCCGTCGCTTTCATCGTACAGCGGCGTGATCAGGGCGTTGGACTCTTCGATGCTCAGATCGGACAGGGCCAATTGGTGTGCGATGTTGGCCCGATACAGCGCGATCACGGCGATGAACAAAGCAAAAAGAGCAATCAACAGGGCATAGGGAAAACGGACGGTTGCTTTCATGGGGTTTCCTTACGGCAGAAGATGATGGCGCTGCAACAGGGCTTTGATTTTGTCTTTCTCCGCTTCGTCGGCCGGCAGAGTCGGTGCGATGGTGTCGGGCCGGCACAGGCCCAGGAACGACACGGCCGCCTTGATGCCGCCGAGGAACGACTTGCATTCGTACACGCGAAAGATCTCGTTGATCTCCGCCTGCAGCGCGTAGCATTGCGGTGATTTGGCCACGATCGCTTCATACAGACGGACGCAGCGGGCAGGGATGAGATTGGAGATGCCGTCTAATCCACCGTCCGCTCCGGAGAGGATTCCGGCGGCCCACATGTGGGTTTTTCCGATAAAGATGCTCCAATCCGGCCGCGTTTTTTTCAGGCAGATCAGATTCATCAGATACACCCAATCCACAGAACTGTCCTTGATGCCAATGATGTTCTCCACCTGCATCAATCGCTGTACGGTGTTCAACTCGATAAAGGCTTTGGTGGTAAACGGAATATTATACAACATCAGCGGCTTGCTCGCCGCCTGGGCGAGCGCGACAAAGTAACGGTACAGTTCGCTCTGATCGTTGGGGGGGAAATAGAACGGCGGATGGGCCACCAGCACGTCGGCGCCCAGCCGCTCGGCGATGCGGATCTGATCGAGCGCGCGCACCACGCTGGTGTCGCTGACGCCGGCGTACACTGGAACGCGGCCGCGAACCTGATCGATCACGCACTCGAGAGCGTGGTTCTTATCCTCATCGATCAGGCACAGGCCTTCACCCGTGGTGCTGTTGACGAAAATGCCGTGCACACCGCCCTCGAGGAGATGGTTGGTCAGGGCGCGCAGATGGGGCTCGTCCAGTCGCCCGTGCTCATCCACCGGCGAAAGGATCGGCACCACGATGCCTTGGTAGCGGGGCTGATTCATGGATACCTCGAAGAATAGTGATGTGCCGTTTCGAACCGGCGCAGGGTTGGCAACCGCGTCGCTGTGCGTGAAGACCGGCGCCGGCCTATTCTTTCTTCTGCAGCAATTCCAGATAGCGGCTGAACAGCGCCTTGTCGATGGCCTGCATTTTTTCGCGATTGTTCACATCCACCTGGGCGTTCATCTGGTCGATGTAAACGTGGAGAGAAAAGCGATGCAGCTTGCCGGCTTTATCCTTGGGCAGCGGTTTTTTCAGCATCGCCCGAAAGGGTTCGGCGAGCGGATCGTGGGAACGGCCGGTTTGGGAAAAAACCAACAGCTCACGGCTCCAGCCTTCAAACAACAACAGGCTGCGAGCCTCCGCTTCTTTGTACTGCTCGCGCAACTCGAGATAGAGTTGCTTCAGGCCAGGCAGTTTGACCCGATACAGATCGATCGCCTGAGGATCGATCAGCAGGCTGCGGACATAGGCGCGCTGAGCTTGACGCAAATCACTCATCAGGTAACAGAGATCGGCATAATACCCCCAGAGGTCGGCGCGCTGCTCTTTGACGGACTGCAATGTTTCTTTAAAGGCTTTTTCCGCTTTGTTGAACTGACGGGTCAGGGTGTAACAGAATCCCCAGTGCAGCACCTTGCCGCTGTCGACAAACGGCCGGGCCGCCTTGACCTGGCTGAACGCCATCTGCGCCATCATCTGCTCAACCAGATCGGCCTCCCGGATCAGCAGCGTATTCTTCTGCACCGCCTGCGGAATATCCTGAAACACCGCGGCCAGGGCCTCGGCGGGATTTTTAGCTCTTTTAAAAAATTTAGCAAAATAGTCCACCACATGTGCGGTGGCGTCCAGGTTCGCTAAGAAGGGATTGATAGAACGGGCGATCTGCAGCTCTTTTCTGGCGGCGCTGAAATCGGCCTTGAGCAGCGCCTGATGCGCAGCCTCCAGATGCTCATCCGCTTGAGAAAAAAGATCCAATTGATCCATGGCGTTGATTTCCGTAGAGTCCATTGTAATGAGAATTAAATAAAAACGTTCATGAGTGTAAAGAGCAACAGGCACACCAGCCAGCCGGCCAGCGGCGTCGCCACCCAGCCGGAGACGATCCTGCCGACGATTTTCATGTTGATTTTCGAGCTGTCCTTAAGCACACCAAGACCCAACACCGAACCCACCACCGCCTGGGTGCTGGAGACCGGAACGCCGATCTGGGTGAAAAGATGGGTTGAAATCGCCAGGGCCAGCACGCTGATGAAAGCGGAAAACGCGTCCAAAGGAACGATATCCCGGCCCACGGTCATCATCACTTTGCGGCTGTAGGTGGCTACGCCCAGCGCAATGGTCAGTCCGCCGTACACAGCGGCGGATTGGGCGCTGAGCATGCCGGCGCCCACATAAACGCCGAAGACATTGGCTACGTTGTTGCTGCCCAGGCTGTACGCGCCATAGCAGCCGGTCAGAATCACGGCGTAGCGCAAAACCGCCGTACGCCATATCACATGGCTGATCAGCGGCCGCATTAACACTCCGAGCGCCGCGTACAGCAGCGCGCTCAACAAGCCGGCGGAAACCGGCGTCAACAGCCAGCACAAGCCGATCTTGACCAGCACGCCCCAGTCCGGCGCGCCATCCGTACAGCCGATGAACAGCAGAGCGCCGATCACAGCTTGAGAGGAAGAGGCGGGCAGCGCCAGCACCGACATAATCAGCATCACCACTCCGGCGCTCAAAGTCGCCAGAAACGCGGTGGTCGCAGTGGTCTGCGCCACCGCGTTGACCGTGGTCATGCATTTGGGGCCTTCGTGCACAGCGCCGATCAACAGAAAAATGATGAGCAGGATGGCGGCGGTGCGAAAACGAATCAATCGCGTCGCCACCGCCGTGCCAAAGACATTGGAGGCGTCATTGGCGCCCAACGCCCAACCGAGAACGGCGCCGCTGGTGAATGGCCACATCTTTTAGACTCAGGCCTGGAACTTGATCATGATCTCTGCCAAGCAATCGACTACATCCTCGATCCGGTTGGAGATCTCTGCCATTTGCGACAACACCTGTTTGACATGCATTTTTTCCGCCAGGGACAGTCCCGAAGCAAACAGGGATCGTGTCAGCTGGTGTTCGATCAGATCGATCTCGTGCTCCATGGTCAGAATCCGTTGCAGGCCTTCATGCGCTCTGACGCTGACCGCGGTATGATCGCGCAAAAACAGCTGCACCACCTGAACCATCTCTTCCAACTGATTCATGGTCTTGTCGAAAATGCTCTGCAGCGGCGGCACCACGACGGCCGGCAGCGCCGGATGCTCGCAGACCAGCTTGTCGGTCAAATCTTCGCCGACGCCGGCCACGTCATCCAAGGCGTCCACCAAGCGATGCAGATCGCCGCGCAACAGAGGCAGGAAGGCGCCCTCGCTCAACAGATCGTATACCGACCTGCGCAGCACATCGGCCTGATGTTCGCTATCCTGCACTTCCAGCCATAGCGCCTCACAGGCGGCGGCATCGTTATCCAGATAGCGATCGAACAGCTTTCTGCACGAATGCAGACACAGCTGCGTTTGCAGCAGATGCTGTTGCATCTGCTGCAGCACATGTTCTTCTTTTTTAGCGAGCGACATCATGGTTCAGGCCTGTGCTATTGGTTATAGGCTTGTCGATGGGCTGCAGCCGCTTTCGGCGGCTTAAAAATCTCCAGTTACGCCCAGGCCCGGTTTGTCGGGCAGAATCAGCCACCCCTCTCTCACCGTCACCCCTTGAAAAGGATCATGGGCCAGCAGCAGATTGCCGTCCAGATCAGGAAAGTCGGTCAACGGCGACAGATGCGCCGCAGCGGTGATGGACAGGGAGCTGGAGACCATGCAGCCCAACATGATCTTCATGCCCAAAGACCGCGCCATCCAGATCATCCGCAACGACTCCTGCAGTCCTCCGGCCTTGTCCACTTTGATATTGATGCCGTCAAAAGCCTGCGCCAGCGCAGGAATATCCTGGCTGGTCTTGACCGACTCATCGGCGATGATGGGGATGGTCGCCCGTTCTTTCACCCAGGCCGTCTCCTCCAGCATGTGCGCCGGCATGGGCTGCTCTACTAGATCCACACCGTTTTGCGCCAGCCATTCCACCTTGCGCAACGCCAGTTCCTTGTCCTTCCAGCCTTCATTGGCGTCCACACGCAACGTCTTTTGCGTGACGCTGCGGACGGCGGCCAACACCTCTTCGTCGTTGTCTTTGCCCATTTTGATTTTCAGCAACGGATAAGGCGCCGCCTCTTCCACCTTTTGCTTTACCATTTCCATGGTGTCGATGCCGATTGAAAAAGTGGTCTGCGGCGCCTTGCGGGGATCCAGGCCCCAGAACTGATACAACGGGATGCCCAACCATTTGCAGAGCCAATCCATCAGAGCGATATCGATTCCGGCTTTGGCCGCGGTCTGGCCTTCACACACGTTCTGGACCGCGGCGTTGACATCGACGTATTTCCAGGGATCGCAGCTTTGCAGAATCGGGCTCGCCTTTTCGATCGTGGCCACCGTGGACTCGAGGCTTTCTCCGTAGCGCACGTTGTGCGCCGCTTCCCCCAGGCCAAAAACACCGTCCTTTTCCAGCTTGACGAATGCATATTCTTTGAACGTGCTGGTGTTGCGGCTGATCGTCCAGGCATGACGCAAATCCAGCCGCTTGGTTTTTATCGTTACCTTGAATCCGCCTGCGGACATTTTTTTCTCCACCGCTGACGCGGAGGCAGCGGTCAAAGAAGCGGCACCGGCGACCGCCGCACCTTTGGCAGCGGTGTGGATGAATTCTTTACGCGACATAGACATTGATGTCTCCATTACAGTCCGCTGATCACCGCATCCCGTGGATGGCTCACCACAAAACTGATCAGAATCTCTTTTTTCTCTTTAGGCGTCACAGTCAGGTTCCAAGTCAGTTTGCCCGTCTCCTTGTTCCACTCATCGGCGTTGGGCGTCAGCTTGATATCGGAAACCTCCACATCCTCATGGCGGCTGATGGGCGCCTGATCCTGAACCGCAAGGACGGCGGTTTTGCTGCGGTAATTCTCACAGGTGATTTTATAGACATATTCGATTTCGGTCTTTTTACTGATCATGCCCTTATTGCGTTCAAACCGTTTGACCAGCTCATGCTTGATCTTGATATTGGGATCAATGCCCAAGGAGAGCTCTACTTTTTCTCCCACCGCTTTATTCAGCAAATGGCTTTTGCCGACATAATCGCCGTCCACATAGGTGATGGCCGGACCGGCGATCAGCGGATATTCGCTGTTGTTTGTAAAACTGCCCTGCAGATACGCGTGCGGACTCATCTTGGGGATCGTCAGACAGGAGAGCGCCGCCGGGAACACCTGGCGACGGATCAACACCTTGGTCGGCTCATCGCCGCTGCTGAGAGTCCGCTTCCCGGCGATGACAAAATGAACCGAAGCGCCCTTGGCCTCCACGACAGAAGGCGCGATGGCATCCTGAACGCTGTAGAGTGCGGCTTCTTCCGCTACACGGCCCTGCGGCGCCGCAGCGGCTTTCGACATGCGCACCGGCGGCTCCGGCCTGTAAATGTTCAGATACCATGGATGCAGCTCGGGCGCCTGAGCGCCGAACGCCGGCGTGGCCGTGGAAAGGCTCAATGACACATCGGCCCACTCCTCGCCGGTTTTCTGGCGGACCTCTGCGGAATAGACCATCTCCACCTGATCCTGCGCCGGCAGAGCCCGCAGTTCATAGGTGGGCGACCAGGCGACATCGCGGACCAGATAAGCTACAGTCAACCCGGTGGACAGGGCCGTCTTGCTCTGCAGCAGCAGTTGAATGCTTTTTTCCTCTTTGGGGCGCGCGGATTGAACCTGCTGCAACTGTTTCTTCAACGCCTCCCGCTTGTTTTCGATTTGTTTGCGCTGCATTTCCAACTCGGTGATCTCGTTGTACACCATGGTCAGATTCTTGCGCAGAAACGTCAACGTCGAACTCCACGAGGCCACATCCATTTTAGCCTGCAGCAGCTCTTGCGACGCCTTGGCATCCGCAGCCACTTGGATGGAGGTGAGAAATTTTTCCTGGCTCTTCAACGCCTTGATCTCATTGTCCGCCTGAAAATCCTGCAGATCCAGTGCGGCGATTTGCTCTTCGATCTTTTTCACCTGCAGTTCTTCCGCCTTTTCCAGAAACCAGCGTTCCACTTTGACGTCTGAAATCTGCACTTGTCCTTCGTCTCCGAGGCGGATATGCACGGACTCATCCATCAATGTCGTGGGCAGATGCCCGATCTCGATCCTATTTTCGCCTGCGTTGAGCTGAAGCTTGACTTCACGTTGTAAAAGAGCCATGCTGTTATATACAGTCACTTGTGTAATCGTGCTTGGAACCTCGCGCGCCAGAGCTGTACAAGCCACCAGGCAGCAACCCAGCAAAATCAGCTCTATTCTCATTCTGCACTCCCTCCACGATAACCAACTGCATAGGTTTTTTAAAATTAACCATAAACCCACAAAATAGCAAGTGGAAAGTCACGAATTGATTTTGCCCTTGCTCGGCAATTGTTGACAATGTATCAAGGAATTGCTATATTTATGGGCCTGCAGATGCGCGGTGGGAAGCAACAGAGCCTCGCAGCGATCAACCGGCACTCAACGGAAAGGATTCCGAGTGAACGATCCCCGTTACGACCGACTAGCCCGACTCATCGTCCGCCACTCCACACGGCTCAGAAAAGGGGAAAAAATCCTCATAGAGGCCATCGACATTCCGTCCGACATGGTCATCGCTGTGATGCGAGCGGCCCATCAGGTGGGCGCGGTGCCGTTTGTCACGATCAAAGAGAGCCGCGTGCTCCGCGAACTCTATCGACAGGCCTCTTCCACCTCCATGTCGGCCATCGGTCAGTGGGAGGCGCAGCGCATGCAGGAGATGCACGCGTATGTGAGTCTGCGCGGCCAGCAGAACGCCATGGAAATGTCCGATGTGGCGACTGAGCAAATGAAGCTCTATCAGCAGCATTGGTGGAAGCCCGTACACCTGGACATCCGCGTCCCTCGGACCAAATGGGTGGTACTGCGCTGGCCCAACCCTGGCATGGCGCAGCTGGCCAGAATGAGCACCGAAGCGTTTACACAATTCTACTTTGACGTGTGCACGCTGGATTATCGCAGAATGGAGCGGGCGATGAAAAACCTGGCCGCCCTGATGCGCCGAACCGACCGGGTGCGCATCACCGGTCCGGGCACAGATCTGTCGTTCTCCATCAAGAATATTCCGGTGATCCCGTGCAGCGGATCCCACAACCTGCCGGACGGCGAAATCTTTACCGCGCCGGTGCGCGATTCGGTAAACGGACGGGTCCGGTTCACCGCTCCGACCATCTACCAGAGCGTGGTGCATGAGAATGTGGAACTGGTCTTTCGCAACGGCAAAATCATCCGCGCCAAATCAGACAAGAGTGAGCTTCTCAACGCCGTACTGGACACAGACGAGGGCAGCCGGTATATCGGTGAATTCGCCCTGGGGTTGAATCCGCACATCACCCGGCCGATGCTCGACATTTTATTCGATGAAAAGATCAGCGGTTCGTTTCATTTTACCCCAGGCAACAGCTATGACAACGCTTTCAACGGAAACCGCTCCCAGGTGCACTGGGATATGGTATGCATCCAGACGCCGGAGTACGGCGGCGGCGAGATCTATTTCGACGACCGGCTGATCCGCAAAGACGGTCTGTTTGTGCTCAAAGAACTGCAGCGGTTGAATCCGCAAAACCTACTGGACTAGGTTTGCATGGCAAAGCTCAACCTGCGCCGACAAGACGGCGCCGGAATGGACGTAAACACAACACTAAAAAAAGGATGACCATGAAAATCGCCATCGAATACTGCACCCAATGAAACTATTACCCGAGAGCAGCCAGTTTGGCTGATGCACTGAAAAAAGAGAAAAACGTTTCTGTCACATTCATCGAATCCAGCGGCGGCGTTTTTGAAGTGTTCCGCGATGGACAGAAGATTTATTCTAAACAAGCGACCGGCCGATTCCCGACTCTTGACGAAATCCTCAAGCTTCTGTGAACGCCTCCCTCCCGGCCACTGAACAAGAAAGGAAAAAGTACGAAAACAAAAAAAGAGGACGCCACCCTGGACGACGCCTGGCGCGCTGTGGCCGATATGGATTATCGCCGTGCGACCGAAATCGCCAACCGGATGCTGAGCAAAGATGGAGACGATCCGGATGCCCTGACGCTGCTCAGCCGGATTCAAGTGGGTACCGGAAAGATCGATCAAGCTCAACAGACCTACTCCTACATCTACCAGCACAAAAAAATGGCCGCCGGCATGCGTGCCGAGGCCGCCATGGTGCTCGGCCGGCTGCCCGAAGCCCTGGCCCTGTTGCAGAAAACCTTGAAAGAGGATCCACAACAGCCGGAACTGCTATTCATCGCCGCGTTGATCGAATATCAGCTCGGTCACATCCAGCGGGTGGAGGACTATATGCTCGCGGCGCTGGAAAGCGGTTTGGATTGGAACGACGAAGATCCCATCACCCTGGTGGTGGAACACTGCTTGACCGGACCTGAATACCTGGATCTCGAACACATCTATCTCGATTGCCAGGATCAGCTATTCGAAGGCAAGAGCGGATCGAAAAACCGCTGGTTCAGCCTCAACATGTCCATCTATGAGCTGTACACCGCATCCACCCCGGCCAAGCGCAACAAGATCGCCACCGATCTGCTTCATCTGCTGGACGGACCGAAGGATTTAACCCCCGCGTCCGGCAAAGAGAAACTGCACGCCATTCTGACCGATTTCTCTCACAACGAGCAGGACGCCCGTTTCGGCCTGGAAGGCCTCAAACTGCTGGAAGCGGGCAGGTACGACGAACTCGCGCGCATGGTGCTGGCGCTGCAGCTCGAACATCTCAAAGAGTTCTCCTCTATCGTGGACATTCATCTTGACCAGATGGACAGCAGTTCCATGCAGACCTTGACCACCAAACTGCCCATGCGCATGGCCATCGGCCTGCTCACCCTCTACGCCATGGCCACCTCTGAGGATCGCAAGTTCCAATTGATGGAACAGGAGATCGAAGCGGATTTGAGCGCCGCCCTGATCACCGCCTGTTTCAGCGCCTTTTACCAGGAAATCAATATGTACAAAAAACGGCAGCAGCCGCAGCCCGGAAAAATGAAAAAGCAACTCCGGCGTTAGCATCGGCCGACGCCGCAGGATCTGTTTCCGCCATCATGGGAGGTGACGCTATGTTGTCTGAATTCCGCAACGAGCCATATGTTGATTTCAGCAAACCGGAAATCCGTAAAGCCCAGGAGGAAGCGCTCAGCCGCATCAGCCGCGAATTCTCCAACGAATACGGCCTGTTCATCAACGGCCGCGAAGTGAAAACCGGCAGAACGTTCAAGTCCTATAATCCATCGCACAAAGACCAGGTGCTGGCGGTCTTTCACAAGGCGGGCAAGGAAGAGGTGGACCTGGCGCTGCAGGCTGCGCTGGCTGCCCAGGAAAAGTGGAAAACCATCGACGCCAAAGAGCGGGCCATCGTTCTGCTCAAAGCGGCCCAGATCCTGCGCAAACGCAAGGCGGAGGTGAACGCCTGGATGATCTCCGAGGCTGGAAAAACTTGGATCGAGGCCGAGGCGGACACGGCCGAGGCCATAGATTTTCTCGAGTTTTACGGCCGTGAGGCGGTCCGTTGGAGCGAAATCAAGGGCGCCCTGCCCTTTGCCAACGAAGCGACTGAACTGCGCTACATCCCTTTGGGCGTCGGCGCCGTCATCCCGCCTTGGAACTTTCCCATGGCGATCCTCACCGGCATGTCCAGCGCCGCCCTGGTCACAGGCAACGCCGTGCTGCTCAAGCCGGCCTCTGACACGCCGGCCATCGGCTGGCAATTCGTCAAGATCATGCAAGAGGCCGGTCTGCCGGACGGGGTTCTTAATTTCATTCCCGGCAGCGGCGCGGAGATCGGCGATTATCTGGTCAGCCACCCGCAAATCCGCTTCATCTCCTTCACCGGCTCCAAAGAGGTGGGTTTGCACATCGCCGAATTGGCCGCCCGCTGTTCGCCGGGACAGATCTGGATCAAACGCGTCGTTGCCGAGATGGGCGGCAAAGACAGTATCGTGGTGGACAGCGATTGCGATCTCAACGAAGCGGCGACCGCCATCGTCTTTTCCGCCTTTGGCTATCAGGGGCAGAAATGCTCCGCCTGCTCGAGGGCCATTGTCTTGGAACAGGTGTACGACCAGCTGCTGGAATTGATCTCCGCGAAAACCAAAGCCCTGAGCGTCGGTCCCTCTGAAGATCCAGCCATGTACATGGGGCCGGTCATCAATGCGGCGGCGGAAAAGAAAATTCTCGAGTATATAGAGATCGGTAAAAAAGAAGGAAGGCTTTTGACCGGCGGCGCCAAGGCCGCGGGCGACGGCTATTTTATCCAGCCCACGATCTTTGCCGACATTCAACCCGGCGCCCGTTTGGATCAGGAGGAGATCTTTGGACCGGTGCTGGCGGTGATCAAGGTGAAAGATTTCGATCAGGCCCTGGCCATCGCCAATGCCACTGAGTACGGCCTCACCGGCGCGGTGTGGACCCGGGACCGTTATAAAATCGAAAAAGCCAAAGATACCTTTCACGTCGGCAACTTGTACATCAACCGCAAATGCACCGGCGCCATGGTCGGCGCACACCCCTTCGGCGGCTTTAACATGAGCGGCACCGACTCCAAAGCCGGCGGCATGGATTATCTGGGACTGTTCCTGCAGGCCAAATCCATCGCCGAACGGTTGTTCTAAGCCCTCGATGGAGATCTCTCTGCTGTTCGAAGACGACGATGTGATCGCAGTGGACAAACCCGTTGGGATCGCCTCGATTCCGGAACGCATGCCGGATCAAACCGACCTGCTCTCTTGTCTTACCAAGCAACGGGGCGTTCCGCTCTGGGTGGTCCATCGACTTGATAAAGAGGTCAGCGGCGTGATCCTGTTCGCCAAACACCCAGCCATGCACCGTTTTCTCAACGATCAGTTCCAGGAAAAAAAAATCGACAAAACCTATATCGCGATCGTGCACGGCCGTGTGGCCTCTGATCACGGGGTGATCGACAAAGCCATTCGCGCCTGCGGCTCCGGCCGCATGGCGGTCGACGAACGGCGCGGCAAACCCTCCCAAACCCACTATCATGTTTTAGCGCGCACCCATCGCGCCAGCCTGCTTGAAGTTCGACCGCAAACCGGCCGGCGCCACCAGATCCGTGTCCATCTGTACAGCATCGGCCACCCGGTGGTCGGCGATCCGCGCTACGGCGAAAAGCGGCTGAACCTCGGCTATGTTCGACTCTATCTGCACGCGCAGTCCATCCGCTTTCATGATCTGCATACAGGCCGGGAGATCCAGATCAACTCTCCGCTGCCGGCTGCCTTTGATCTGGTCTGTTCATACAAGGAGGTCCGCTGATGCGCTTCTCGATGATCGTTTTCTTCTTTTTGCTCGCAGGGTGTTCTCGGCACGGCCAACTCGCTGTCCGCACCCTGTCCCAGGCCGAGTGGGCCAAGCTGCAAATCCGCAGCAATGAAGAGCTGTCCACTCCGGAGTGGATTCAGGGCAAGCTGCTCGACCTCGCCAAAATTAAAGCCGAAACCCGGCCGGACGTCCTGATGGCGTTTATGTCCGTCAACACAGAGATCTTTAAACTGCAGCAGCCGGCGAACGAACTCTTAATAAAAAGCGACAGAACCGATGAGCTCGGCTTTCAGCATCTGCGTTTTGCCCGCCTGCACCAAAACATCCCCATCTGGAACGATGACCTGGTCGTGCATATCAATAAAAAAGGCGAGGCCTATCTGGTCAACGGCCGCTATCACGCCAGCCAGGAGATCAACGGCCAGGCTGTGGTCAATGCAGAAAAAGCGGCCTCCATCGCCCTTGATGCCGGCAAAGAAAAAAAACTGGACCGGGTTGATGAAAATGAGCCGGTCTGGTATCCGGTCGGCGCCGGCCTGCGGCTTGCCTATCATCTGGTGCTGAGCGGGGAGAACAAGAGTTGGGACTATTTTGTCGCGGCGGACAACGGCGAAATTTTGTACGATCAGGATCGGCGCAGATTCCAGATGGCAAGATAAAAAAAATTTTCAGACCCGTCGACATCCTCCGCTCGTGCTCTTGAAAAATGGAACCAAACAACGGAGCAAGTAACGCCAGGGTCGATCGCGTTCGGCCGCCGAGGCTGAATTAAAAAAATGAAATAAAGAAAAGTCAAAGAAAATGTATAGACGGCTTTGCTTGATATCCGCACTGCTCTTTCTTGCCGTCGGCGCGCTGCACCCGGCCATAGACGGCCGTCATGTGGCCCCAAAGACCAAAACACTCACCGCCCGAATCCAGCAGGCCGCTGATCTGCGCCAGGCAGGGACCGCCTGGGATCATCGTAAACCGCTGATCGCAGGCGTCAAAGCCTCTGGAAAGCTGTGCCAGGCGCAGAATCCTGCGGAGCGCATGATCAGCGCCCTATCCGCTCGAAAGCTAAAAGCGCACAGCCTGAGCATGGCGGAAAACGGCACATTGGCTTTTATCAGCGGCAACCTGGGAAACGCCTCGCAACTGGATCAAGTCCTGCTGCCGTCGGTGCAAACCGCTGCTGCCCTGGCGCACGATCAGCAGCGTGAGGACGCCGTGCTCGCCATCAGCTGGCTGCAGACCTTTGCCGCCTCTATCGGCGTGGACAAACCGGCGGAAGAGTTCGTCGCCACACGCTGCCAAACGGATGATCTGGGCAAACGCCATGTGCGGCTGCAGCAGGTTTATCGCGGCTTGCCGCTGTGGGCCAACGATCTGTACGTGCACATTGACGCGTCAAATGAAGTGTATGCCGTCAATGGACGCTATGCGCCCACACCGGTTCAAGTGCGCAGCAGCGAAGCCGGCCTCTCGGCTGCGGACGCCGCCGAGATCGTGCGCAACGAACTGCGACAAAAAAACCTTCTGGTTACCATCGCCCCTGAAACGCGCAGAGCCCTGCGCCTGCCAGAGCCGACCACGGAAAAAGCGATCTGGATCGACCGGCAGGGCGGCAGCCATCTGGTCTGGCAGGTGGATCTGCACGCCAATCTACGCGACTGGTTCACCTATTTCGTCGATGCACAGGAAGGGACCGTGTTGCACAAACTGCGCAACACCGCGGAAGGAGCGGTCAACGCCTCCGGCGTGGATCTGGCCGGAGTCAACCGGTCTTTCCGCGCCTATGAGAAAAACAGCACCTATTATATGCTCAGCGACACCAATCCGATCACCAGTGCAGCGACAAACCTGCCGGACAATCCGGCCGGCGGATTATGGGTGATCGACCTGAAGAACACCGATCCCACAGAGTTTTCGAATTATTATCACGTGCAATCGAGCTCGGCCACCAACTGGTCGGATCGCAGCGCGGTTTCCTCCATGTACAATCTGGGCTTGACCTACGCCTATTATAAAAATGTACATGGTCGGAATGCAGTCGATGGCGCCGCCTCCACCATCGTTAGCGTGATCAATGTAACCGAAGACGGCCAGGCCATGGACAACGCCTATTGGAACGGCAGCGCGATTTTCTGGGGAAACGGCAGCAACTATTTCAAACCCCTGGCCGGCAGCCTGGACGTTATGGCCCACGAACTGACCCACGGGGTGACCCAGTATACCGCCAACCTCATCTATCAGGATCAGCCCGGCGCCATGAACGAGGCCATGTCCGACTTTTTCGGCGTCATGGTGGATCGTGACGATTGGCTCATGGGCGAGGACATCATGAAGCCGGGCACCGGCGTCGCCCTGCGCGACGTGGCTCAACCGGACAATCGCAATGTCATGAGCCCGTTGCCATCCAAGATGAGCCAGTATCTCTACACCAGCCAAGACCAGGGCGGCGTGCACAGCAACTGCGGCATCCTCAACCGCGCCGCCTATCTGGTGGCCGATCAGATCGGACGCGACAAGACGGAAAAAATCTGGTACCGCGCCCTGACCAACTATCTCACCAGGCAATCACAGTTCATCGACGGCCGCAAGACGCTGGAGCAGAGCGCTCAGGATCTGTACGGCAGCACCGAAGTGAATGCGATCAAACAGGCCTTCGATGCAGTCGAAATCTTTGACAACGGCGGCACGTCCACCGGCGGGGATGAAGTGAATCCGACCTTGGGCGGCGGGCAATGGATCGCATTTGTGCGCGATGACCTGCAGATCGGCCTGTACAATATAGCCAGCAAACAGAACTATTATTTTGAGAACATCCGCGTCAAAGCCAAAGAATACAATTACAGCCAATTCTCGGTCACCGCAGACGGCTATTTTCTCTACTTTGTCAACGAACACGGCCAAATCGCCTATCTCGACCTCAGCAACCTCAGTTCCCAGGGCACTTACAACTATCATGCTTTTGAGGACGTCTACATCCAAAATCCGGGCGATATCTGGAACGTGGCGGTAACCCGGGACAACACCGCCCTGGCTTTCACCTCACACTACGAAAACGACAACACCATCTATTTTTATTTTAACGGCGCCTTTCATTATATCGCCCTTGAACTGCCCACCACGCAGCCCGGCATCACCGGCTCCACTATCCGCTACCCGGATGTGATCTGCTGGTCGCCGAACCTGCGCTATCCGAAACTCGCGTTTGACGCCTACAATGTGATTGAATTGACCGGCGGCGGCCGGCGCGACTGGTGGAGCATGGGCGAAGCTCAGGTCAATTTTTCCACAGCGTCGGTACAATTGACTTCGCTGCTGCCGGCGCAGCCGGAAGGCATCTCAGTGGGCAACGTGCAGTACAGCTCCACGGATCCCGATGTGATCATCTACAGCTATATCATCGAAGAGGAGAACTATTGGGATATTAAAATACACGATTTCTCCAATCAAAACGCGGATGACTATTTCGCCTTTCCCGACCGACAGGTGCAGCGGCCGTCTTTTTCGCCTGATGACAAGAAATTCGTCGTCGACCGTTTCAGCGACGGCAAGCTGCTGATCTGCACCATCGCGACACGGACCTTTGAGGCGCTCAAAATCCAGGACGCCTATAACAAGGACATCAACGCGCGCTACCCCAAGTGGTTCGTCATCGGCGGCGCCTATGACACCGGCGTCGCCGCCCACACAACGGCCCAGGCGCCCGGGGGATTCCGACTCTTGGCCAATTATCCCAACCCCTTTAACTCCGCCACCCGCATCGCTTTTCGACTGGACCGACGGCAAAAGGTGACCATAGAGATCTACGATCTCGCCGGCCGTCTGGTGCGCACCCTGGTGAACGCGGAACAGAGCGCGGGCGAACATGTGGTCGGCTGGGACGGCATTGACCAGCATTCGCGGGCCATGCCCTCGGGCGTCTATTTCTGCCGACTGTGCGGCGAAAGCCAGATCGCCGTCAGCCGGAAAATGCTGCTGGTCAGGTGACGGCAACCTTCGTAAGGTGGCCGCCTTCCTAAGGTTAAGCTCTCTCGACATAGGACGACCAACGAATCATCAACGCCACCCAGATCAATCGCGTGGACGGCACGCGAGTGCCGGACTTACCAGAGCGGAGCGGAATGCCGGCGACATCGATACCCGTGGTGGGGTCGTCCAGAAAGAGAATTTCGGGCTGGTGAATGATGCCCACGGCGATGGCGAGCTTGCGTTTCATGCCTTTCGAATAGTATTTGACAGGCCGCCTGCCTGCCACCGTCAGATTGAATCGCTGCAGCAGCGCCCGAGCCCGGGGCCCCCACACCGCCTTTTTTATCCTGTATAGAGAAGCGGAGAAACAGAGATTTTCAAAACCGTCCATTTAGTCGTAGAGGTCGCTGTCATCCGGCACGATGCCGATCAATTCCTGCGCCTTTTTAATCCGGCGGGTTTTGTCCATGCCATTGAAAAGGATACGGCCTGTGGTGGGAAGAGCAAAGCCGGCGAGTGGGTCGATGGTAGTGGTTTTGCCGGCGCCGTTGGGACGCTAAAAACCAAAATCTCGCTTTTTTATGCTCAAAAATCAAGATGATCCGTTCCAGCAGCCCACCGAATCGTTTAGTCAGATCATGGGCAGCCAAAATTTTAACGGCATACGTTTTGATTTACATTCTCATCACGGTTTATCTTTTTTCTGCGGATTAACCCCTCGTCTCCGGTCCGCGGGTGCAGAATACCGACGATTGGATCTCGCGTTGTTAAAAGTAAAATCCGTTCTTCGGAAAAAAGGACAGTGAGAGGGGTTTTAAAACAGGCGCCATCTGGACAGCATGAGGATAAACCCGCCGCCATAGCATATCGGGAGAAGATAGAGTAGCCTGCATGGCCAGGTCGAGCGCGGGATATGAACGGCGATCAATTTTTTCATCGCTTTCAGGCTCCATCCGATCGCCACTGCCATCAATAACAGGAAAAAAATCGTCAACGCAGGGTCAACCCACGCAGGAAGACTGTAAAGCTTGACGGCGCCCTGTGCAAGCTGGCGGGCCGTCTCTTCGCCGGAGGGATCATGGAGCGCATGCGGCCAATACGGAAGTCGCGACGTCATCTTGAGCAGTGCCTTGATCACATGCGCTGCAGCCATGATCGGGATGAGAACGATGCCAAAGCGCAACAGATAGTCATTCAGTTTCAGGCGGCCGCCGGCGAGACGAAACAGGGCGAATGGCATGAACCAAATCAGCGACGGCAGCGCGACAAACAACGTTATGGAGGTGATCAACCCGTCTGTCCAGATTCCTTGTGTGTTCAAAGTCCTGACGATGGTCGACGGCAGTCGTAGCAGCAGCTCTGCGGTTGTTGGCCATTCGGTGAACACCTCGTAAATCACGAATCCGGACACTGCCAGGCTAAACGCCGCCTGGGCGAAAGTAAAGGGGACCAGTTCCATCAAGTCCTTGAACCAGGGCCGCTTGTACCAGCCAGGATTGGGCCTTCCTGCAAGACCGGGGTTATTGCGATCGCACGCCTTCAGGCACTGCCCGCAGAGCAAGCACTCGGTATTTTGATCGAGACGGGCGGGGTACAAGCCGACGCCGCAGCTGCGCCCTTGCAGATGATAGGCGGTTTTGGCGGCAATACAGGATTTGTCGTTGCAGGCAGCGCATACCGCTCTGCTTCTGACACCCCACCCGAAAGGCGCCAGACGGGCATAAAGGCCGAGCAAGTGCCCTACGGGGCAGATATGGGCGCAAAAAGCGTTGCGCGAAAACAAAAGACCGGAGAGCAGAGCCGCGTTCATCAGCAAAATCAGATAGACCGCCATCCGATCAGGAATACGATGGATAGCTAAAGTGTGAATGCCGACAAACAGGATCAGCATATAAAATCCCGTGATCACCCATCCGGAACGAAAAAACGCCGGCGGGGTTATCCGCAAGCCAATCCGACTGGAAAGAGAGGTCAGCATTTCCATGGGGCAAACCATGCACCAAACACGGCCCATGAACACTGCGGAAATGGTGATCAACGGCCACCAATACGACCAGACGATAAGGTTGGCCATATTCGTGTTGCGCAGAAACTTGACGGCCTCCGGCCCAGCAGTGTTTGCCGCCAGGCCGCCGACGATCAACAGAACAAAAACAAAAAAATTAAAGATTTGCAGTGCTAATGGAAACCAGTTCCGTGTAAGCCAAAGATTGAGCAGACGCATCATTCCGTCCTCTTTAGCGACAAGCCGCAGTTAAAAAAGTCATGGTGTGCATCAACTGCAGGACGCCTAAGATGAGCCTGTTTTCTGCAACAGGCATAAGAAATAAACGATCTTTTTGCCCCGCATCGTCCTTCGGGCAATTGCTTTTCGAAAGCTCGGCGGTTAACTTCGAAACTTTTAGCCGCGTTTCCCATTCCGATTTATCTGGATGCCGCCGACAAGTCGAGCACGGAAATTAATTTTCATGCAACTCATCGACCAACTCCGCAGCCTTTCTTTTTGCCTCTTTTAATATCTTTTTCCCCTCTCTGGTAATCGTATAATATTTACGGATTTTACCCTTGATGTTTTTGTGTGTCACAATTAAAAATCCCTTTTGCTGCAACCGGTGAAAGATCGGATACAAAGTGCCGAACGAAACCGTATAGCCGTGTCGTCGCAGTTCATCCGCGAACTCCTGGCCATACACAGGCTCCCGGGAGGCGTGATAGAGAATGTGTATTTTAATGAAACCGAGAAAAAAATCCCTGAATGTCTGGTCTTCCATAAGCGATACGTTCCACGAGAACTCTTGCCTTTTCAGGTTTTGGCTCTTATTATCGAATATCGATATCGGAATTTGATATCAATATAGGGCGCCGTCGTGAAATAATCAAGCAAAATATAGGAGATCAATGAAAAGGATTCTGCTGGCCCCGATTTCTGTCGCACTTTCCGGTCTCATCCTATTATGCCGGTTTCGGCTTGGAAAATTTGCATCTCCACAGGCGCCCGCATCGCCAGCATGGTCGATGCGCGCAGTCCAAGGTATTTTCAGCATTAGGTTATTGGGCAGGGCAATCAAGCGGATAACGGGCATTGTTTGATTCTCTGCGCGCCGCGCAGCCGCTGGCAGCCGCTGATTGCATTGAAAATAAGATCCCGTGAGCTGCACCACAAGACAGACCCGTAGGATCCGTTGCCGCATTTTATCGTTGACGTCGGGGTGCTGAGGATTAATGTCCGCCCCCACGCACTTGCCGTGCAGTGTTTCGAGAACCAACCCAATTCAGGAATTGAGCAAGATTGAGGAAAGATATACAAGGAAAAAAGTGGGTAGGTGTGTGGTTAAAAATCGCCCCCTATGGGGACGATGAGAACCAAACTCTTACAGGATAAATCAAACTAACTGAACACGGTATGGAGCAGCAACGCATTGCCCTGTGCGCGGCATCGTTACAAATAGATGCTTCACAGAAAAACTCGCGCGTCTCAGCAGTTTACCCTGCTTAAATCAAGGAATCCTTTCCGGCTCAGATCTCTTGCAGGCCGGTAATCGGCGCCCACCCCACCTTGCCGTCCGGCAACGAGATGCGCACATAGCCGCCGCTTTTTTCCTCCAACCGCACTTTGCACCCCTCGTGCAGCGCAAAGACCTCAGTGCTGTTGTCAGCAGGCGCGCTCAGCACGCTCACCTTGTGCTCCATGATGATGGCAGCCCGGTCATGGCTGCTCTGGTTGACGCGCACGATGAAAAAAAGCGCCCAAAGGGCGGTCAGAATGACCAGCGGCATCCACAAATAACCGGTCAACCGACGCCAGGGATCGCGATTGACGAACCATTTGCCAATCATCGCCAGCGCTGCCAGAACAAGCCAAAGGAGCAGGAACCCTGCCAATTGATCCAAACTCAAGGCGGATTTAATTCTGCCGCCGATCCGTTGCCAAAAAAACTCGGGCGGAGTGATGATCTTGTCCACCACATGCAGTCGGGCGAGCTCCAGATTGTACTGCAGGTCCGGATCGGTCGGGTTGATCCGTGCGGCCTTTTCATAGTACAGCAGACTTTTGCCGATCTGCTGCAGCTTGTAGTAGCAGTTGCCGAGATTGTAATAGAGCTCGAACGCCTGATAGCCGGCTGCGGCCGCGGATTGATAATGGACCGCAGCTTTTTGATAATCTCCAGCCTGGTAGGCGGCATTGCCCTGGACATACTCATCGGCGGGCTGGCCGGCCGCCAGGCCGAACAAGGCCAGGCACAAACAAAGAATTCGCTTCATGGCTAAAATGCTTTTTCCAATTTAATGATCGCTTCTTTCGCCTGCTGGAAGATTCGGCCCATCTCCTCTGCGGCGCCGAAGGCAGGGGCAAAGCGTTGAAAATCACATGTCTGCAACAAGTGCATATAGGACTGCACCAGACTCGAGTCCACCCCTCGGGCCTGCAATCGTTCCTGCAGCTCGCTCTGAATTACGCCCGCCTCAGGCAGATTGAGTTTGTCTGCAGCAAAACCGATCAGCGCGCGTGAAACTTCGGCATAAAACTCTTTCTGTGTGTTCACGGACAGCAATTTGTCCGCCTTGGCCAGTCGTCTCATGGCCATACGATTGGCGCTGCGGCTGCGCGCATAGGCGACATCGCCGCTCAGTCGGGTCAGATGCCGCTTATAGCCATAGGCCGCAGCCAGGGCCAGAAACGGCAGCAGACAAAGCAGCTTGAACAGGCTGCTTTGATAAAAGGCGGCGCCGATTCGGTGAAATTCCGGAACCGCAGTCTTGATAAAGCGGATATCCTGCCCCACCAGGCGGACTTCTTCTTTGGACAGACCGGCCGGCGCAGCGACATAGGCGCCCTCTCCTTTTTGCACCGAAATGGTGAACTCGGGGGAACGCTCCACCCTGTATTGTCGTGCTTGCGGATCGAAAAAAGCCAGCTGAATGGAGGGAATGCGCTGCTGACCGGGAAAACGCGGAATCAGAACATATTCGTAGCTCTTGCTGCCGCTGATGACCTCGCCCTGCCGGTTGATGGTTTCAGACACCTTGGGCTCGTATTTTTCGAAATCGTTCGGCAGAACCAGATTCGGCTTGGGCAGAGAGCGAATGTTGCCCTGTCCGGTAATGCGAACTTTGAGCGTCACGGCCTCGTTGGTCTTGACCGTCTCTTTGTCGACGCCGGCCTCCAAACGAAATTGCCCGACCAGGCCGTTGAATCCTGCTGGTTTATCCTGTTCAGGCAACGGCAGCACCTCGATCTCCACCGGACGGGTGGCCACTTCCTTGCGCACCACCCGGCTGAAAAAGGGATCATCAAAAAAACTGTCGAAAATATCGTTGGAGCGACGCCGCGAAGCGGCGCGAACGTCAAAGGGGATCACCATGGACTGGATCGTCTTTCGGCCCGGCGAGGTGGGGAAATAGGCCGATTTTTTTATGTCCGCCACCACATACTTGCGTCCGTTATAGATCTCCTCCCGCTGTTTGAGCGTGGTTCCGATGTCAAACTCTTCCACCCAGAATCCGGGTGAGGGCTCTATCTTTGGCTGACCCATGCCGGCCACCTGCACCAACGTATAGATGCGGTAGGTGACGATCACCGGCTCGTTCTGATAAACCTGCCGTTTGTTGACGATGGCGCGGAGAAACAGCTGCTCGTCGTTCGTCGCAGGCGCAGAAGGCTGAGGGGCCGCGCGTTGTCCTCCGGCCGGCGCCGAAGGCGGCGCCGCTGCAGCGGTGATGACCAGGTTGATCGGCTGCGATTCAGCCGTGCGCCCCTTGTAAGTCACCGCGACCGGCGGAAAGGTGAAGCTGCCCTCTTTGAGCGCCTGATAATAGTAGGTTATGGACTTTTGCACCGACATACGGCCGTTGATGATCTGCACGCTCTGCGATGTGCCGCCGCTGCCCAGAAAAGCGAGAAAAGCGCTGACATCCGGCAGTTCCGGCTTTAAGTTGCTGTTCGCGCCCTCGCCTTCCAGTTCCACGGTCAAAATCAATTGTTCATTGACCGACAGCTGCGTTCGGTCGACGCTGGTGCGCACCACCAAGGACTGCGCCCATAACGCAGTCACTGCGCTGAACAATGCCAGGGCTAAAATTTTTGCTTTCATATCTCATTCATCGGAAAAGGTGCCCCCTGCACGCTACCAGTCTTTTTCCACCCGCATCCGGCCGGAGGATTTAAGCTTGCGATTATCCGACAGGTTTTGCGGATCCTCCTTTAACGCCTCCAGGATTCGCGCTGCGTCTTCTTTGGAAAGATCATCCGGCGAAACCGGTTGTTCCTGAGCCTGCTGTTGCTGCTCCTGTTGATCCTGTTCCTGCTGTTGCTGTTGCTGTTGCTGTTGCTGTTCCTGTTGCTGTTGTTGATCCTGCTGTTGATCTTGTTGCTGTTGATCCTGCTGCTGTTGTTCCTGTTGTTGCTGTTGCTGATTCTGTTTGGAAGCCTGATCTTTCATCAGCTTGCGCACATACTCCAGATTGTACTTGGCATCCTGATCATCGGGATTCAGCTCCAGCGCCTTTTTATAGGCCTCGATGCACTCCGGCCACTTGTTCATGCGGAAAAGCGTGTTGCCGGTGTTATAATAGGCCTGGCCTTGAGCGATCGCGTCCGCCTGATTCAGCGCCGCCTGGTTCTGTTTCAGCGCTTCCTCATAATTTTTCTTCTTGTACTCTGCCGCAGCGATGTTGAATTTAAGGATCGGCGATTCCGGCGCTTGCACCTCCGCATCCCGGTATTTGTTAAGCGCTTCGTCGTACTTTTGTTCGTCATACAGCTTGTTGCCCTGAATAATTTTTCCCCGACCCGGCTGGCTGAATGCCGAGGCGATCAGAGCCAGTAGAATAATGACGATTGATTGATTTTTCATAGGCGTCCAATAAAATAACGATCAAACACGAAGAACAAAAACGTCGACAGGGCGAATTCGATACCATCCGTAAGAAATCGTGCGTCAGGTTTGCCGTGCTTTTCCGGCAGCGTCTGCACTTCCAGCGACGGCCATCAGGCTGCAACCACGGGCGCGCAGCTCCTCCCGATGCTTAGGGCGGCGAAAGCGTTCACGCTCAATGGAACCGGCCGCGCCACTCCTGCTTGATCTTGCGGCGCTCTGGAATAAGCGCTTCAAGCACCAGCAGCGCAAGGACGAAGACGAGCACATATTGGTAACGGTCTTCAAACTGGGTGTACTGTAGAGAGCCCAGTTCTTTCTTTTCCATACGGCTGATGTCGTCATAGATCCGTTTCAGCTCATCCTCTCCGCTGCTGGCGCGGTAATACTTGCCGTTGGTCTGCAGGGCGATCTTTTCCAGCGTCACTTCATCCAATTTGCTCATGATCACCTGACCGGAACGGTCTTTCTTAAAGCCGCCGCTTCCATCCATCTGCGGGATCGGCACGCCCTGAGGGGAACCGATGCCCACACAGTGGATAATCACGCCCTGCCGTTCGGCTTCTTCGGCCAGCTTCATGACATCGCCCTCATGGTCTTCGCCGTCCGTGATCAGGATCAGGACCTTGTGCTGCCGGTCCCGGCTTTCAAAGGCGCGGAGCGCCAGTGCGATCGCCTGGCCGATGTTGGTCCCTGGGGTTGGAATCAGGCCGGGCTCGAGAACGTCGAGGAACATGCGGGCTGCGCCATAGTCAAGCGTCAACGGACATTGAACAAAAGCGGTTCCGGAAAAGGCGATCAGGCCTACGCGGTCGCCCTCGAGCCGGTTGATGAACGAATCCACCTCATGTTTGGCTTTTTCCAAACGGCTCGGCGGAATATCGCGCGCCAGCATAGAGGTGGAGACGTCCACGGCGATCATGATGTCGACGCCTTCCCGCTTGGCCTCCTCCAGCTTGGTGCCGATCTGCGGGCGCGCCAGGGTCAGGCTGAGCAGTGCGATGGCCAGAATCAGCAATCCCCATTTCAGCCACTGGCGGGCGCGACTTGCGCCGGCGGCCAGTTTTTGCAGCAACAGCGGATTGCCGAACGCCAGCAGCGCCCTCTTTTTAGCCCGCATGACGTAGAGGAAAAAAAGAATCAACGCCGGGACCAGCCAGAGCAGATGAAAATACAATGTGTTTTCAAATCGCAGCATAGGCTTTTACATTAAGGTAATTTGCGAAAACGGGTGTTGGCCAGCACGATCTCCGCCAGCAACAGCAACAGGCCGGCCAGCGCATAGCCGACAAACCGTTCGTCGTAGCGCGTGTACTCTTTGACCTGAATTTTGGTCTTTTCCAACTCGCCGATCTCTTGATAGATTTTTTCCAGGCTGGTTTTATCCGTAGCGCGGAAATATTTGCCGCTGGTGATTTGCGCCACCTGGCGCAACAGGTTTTCGTCGATATCCACCGGCCGTCGTTCATAGCGCTTGCCCCAGATGGGATCCATGATCGGATAGAGCGCCTCGCCGCGGGTTCCAGCGCCGATGGTGTAAACGCGGATCTTGTAAGCTTTGGCGACCCGGGCGGCGGTGATGGGATCGATCTCGCCGCGGTTGTTCTGTCCGTCGGTCAACAGGATCACCACCTTGCTTTTGGCTTTACTGTCGCGCAGGCGGCTGACGCAGTTCGCCAGCGCGTTGCCGATGGCGGTTCCGTCCTCCACCATGCCGCACTGGATCTGTTCCATGAACTTGAGCAGAATGCCGTAATCCAAAGTCAGCGGGCACTGGGTGAAGCTCTGTCCGGCGAAAACAACCAGCCCCAGCCGGTCGTTGGCTCGGCCTCTGATGAAATCCTGCGCCACCAGTTTGCTGACCTCGAGTCGATTGTGCGGCTGGAAATCCTCAGCCAGCATGCTCGTCGACACATCCATGCACAACATGATGTCGATGCCCTCGGTGATCACCTCACGGGATTTGCTGCCGGCCTGAGGACGCGCCATGGCGATGATAAGGGCCGCCAGGGCCAACAGGCGCAAAGCAAACAGGCCGTGGCGATATTGCTTCAACGGCGAATGGCGCGCCAGCTTGATGATATCCAGATTGGAATAGCGCAGGCTCGACTGCAACCGGCGGTGACGCCGGATATACCAATAGATCAGCAGCGGAATGACGAGCGACAGCAACAGCCAGGCAGGATCGGCGAATCGGAACATGTTACGCCTCCTCTGCGGCTGCGGCCGGAACCGGCGCCGCTGCTTCGGCCGCTGCGGGTTGCGGTTCCTCAAGCACCAGTTTCGTGGCCTGGACAAAGGCCCGCGCCTGCGGGACCGCCTGGCGCTGCTCGTCCGGCTCTGGAATATATTTGGCGAACTTGACCAGATCGCTCATCCGCAACAGAGACTGCAGCAGCGTTTGCGGTTCTTGCTCCAGTTGCTGTTCCAGCAATCGGTCCAACAGTTGGCTGGTCGTCATCTCCATAGCGTCGATGAAATAACGATCGCTGATATAGCGACGGACGATCTCCGAGACCGCCACATAATAATCCTTGATCCTTCCGCCGGCCAGCCAGTCGCCCGCCTCGAGCTCTGCCAGCGCCTCCAGTGCGATCTCATGAGCCGGCCGCCGTGGTTTGTCGCGCATGGGCAACAGGGGCTGGCCCTGCTTGCGGCGGCGATAGTACCACCAGCCGAGCCCGAGCAGCGAGAGCAGTATGACGACCGCACAAATGGCCAGGACGATCCGCTTTAGATCGCGCGGCGGCGTCATCGGCGGTTTGATGTCGCGGATATCGCCTTTTTCATTGGGATTCAGACTGGCGACGGTGATGGTGATGACCTCGGTCCTGAGATGACGCCGGGTGGTGTCCTGGGCGGTGCGGTAATACACCCGCAGCGACGGAATGTCAAACTCGCCGACATCGAAGGTGGAGATCTGATAATCGGTGCGCGAGACGATCTGGCCATGGACCGGCTTCGGCGGCGCCACCTGATAGCCACGGATCTCGAATTGTCCCAGGTTTTTGCCCGGTGAAGGCTGCTCCAATTGAACGTCGGCATCGTGGGTGATGATCACCGAGTAGGTGATCACGTCGCCGATGTTGATCTTGGCGCGATCCACTTTGGATTCAACGGAGACGCGGCCCTGCGCCATGGCTGCGACGGCGCCAAAGATCATCCCTATCAATGCTGATCGTACGAATTTCAAGAGGATCTTCCTGTTAATCTATGCAACGTTTGCAGCGAACGAATCTATTGAATGAGTGTTCATGCTGTTCGGCAGCGCCCCGCACCGCAGTGTGATGCAGCCGCCGTTTTCACGGCGAACCGCCGAGAGCTGCAGCGGGCCGCCGGCCTTGGACCTCCGGCAGCGTCCGGCGCGGCGCCCCCAAGCAAAATCGTGTGCCGGCCGCAGTCTTTGCGCCGGAGCTATTGAACCTGATTTTCGAAAAACTGAACGTTCTCCGCCAACATGGTCTGGTTGATCAGGCTCTGGAAAGCGGCTTGATACTTTTCCCGATAAAGCTCCTCGGCGACCTGCTGGCGGACTTCGGCGAGCGTCTTTTGCCGAAGCACTTGGCCGTTCTTGTCTTTTTCCGCGTAATCGGCTTTGTGCGCTTGATAATAAAGATCCACGTCGCTGTCGGTGATGATGATTTTCCCTGCCACTTTGTCCTGGATCAAGCGTCGCACCATGAGCATTTTTTTGCTTTGGAACGCGCCCTCCTGCACCTGCGGATCGTTGTCCAGGCCGGCCCGTTTGGCGCTGTCGTAGAGCAACTCGGTGGCGACAAATTCGCGGAGGAATTCGAGCTTTTTATCCTTGCTGCGGAATTGATCGCGGGCGGCCGGCGGCAGCTGATCGATTTCAAAATTCAGATCGCCCTGGGTGATGTCGCGGTTGCCGATGCGGGCCACGACAGCGCCGGGACGCTGGCGCACCACTTTGGCGGGATCCGCCTGCACGGTCTCATCCAGCGCCTGCTGGGCGTCGGCGGAACGGTCCAGCCGTTCCAAACAGGCGACGATGCGCTTGTTGACCTGATCCATCACTCTGCTTTCTGGGTAAAGGTGCTTGATCTTGAGATAATAGGCCAGCGCCTCCTGGTAATCCTTGAGGCGTTCGAAATAGGTGTTGGCGACGATGAAGGCGATGTTGGCCTGCTCGGTTTCATCCGCGTCATAGCGCGCCAGATAATCCTGATAGACCGCCACCGCCTGCCGGTACAGCGACCGGTTCATCAGATCCGCGGCATACTCGCGAATCCGTTCGCCCTGTGCGGCGCTCTTTTTCTCAGAGGAACACCCCAGCAACAACGCTGCGGCGATTCCATAAATCCAAAACATCCTTTTCATCATTCGCATTCATCCCTCTTGGTTCGCCGGCAGTGCCGCCGGACGACTGAACGATCAGCGAAACCGCTTGGCGCGCATGCGGAAAAAGCGGATGAGCGGTTCGATATACGACTGCTGAGTGCTGATGTCGATATGATCGACCTGAATGGAGCGAAACAGCTTTTCCCGCATCAACGCATTCTCTTTGGAACGCACGGCGATATCGCGGCGCACCGCCGGATCCGTCGTGTCGAGCAGAAAAGTTTCGCCGGTCTCTGCGTCCTCCAGCTCGATAAAGCCGACGTTGGGCAGTTCTCGTTCACGCGGATCAGTGATGCTGATGGCGATGATGTCGTGCCGACGATTGGCGATCTGCAGCGCCTTTTCATAGTCCGTGTTGATAAAATCGGAGACCAGAAACACCACCGCCCGGCGATGGGTGATATGCGACAAAAACTGCAGCGCTTTTCCGATGTTCGTGCCGCGGCCCTTGGGGCGGTGATAGAGAATCTCCCGAACCACGCGCAGTACATGGGATTTGCCTTTTTTCGGCGCGACGAATTTCTCCACCTCGTCGGTGAAAATGACCAGGCCGACTTTATCGTTGTTCTTGATGGCGGAAAATGCCAGCAGAGCGCAGATCTCCGCCGCGATCTCGCCCTTCATCTGCTGCACGGTGCCGAATTCGCCGGAGGAACTCACGTCCACCAGCAGGATCACGGTCAACTCGCGCTCTTCCTCAAAGATCTTGACGAACGGCCTGCCCATGCGCGCCGTGACGTTCCAATCGATGGTGCGTACATCGTCCCCGAGCTGATACTCACGCACTTCGGAGAACTCCATGCCGCGGCCTTTGAACACCGAGTGGTATTCGCCGGAAAAAACGTCATTGACGACGCCACGAGTCTGGATCTCAATCCGTTTGACCTTTTTCAGTATCTCTTTTGGAATCATGTCTCAAGCCAGGTGACCAATGCAAACGCTCCGATGCACCGTCGGCTGCCGCGGCTGCCGGCGGTCCGAGCCTCAGGGGACTTCGATCTTGTTGATGATTTTTCGCACCACCTCTTCGGCGGTGATCTCTTCCGCCTCCGCCTCATAGGTGACGATCACGCGATGGCGGAGCACATCCATGGCGATGGAACGGACGTCCTCCGGCGTCACATAGCCGCGCCGCCGCAGAAACGCATGCGCCCGGGCCGCCATGCTCAAATAGATGGAGGCGCGCGGGGACGCACCGTAGGCGATCAGATCGGCGAGCTCCTCCAGACCGAACTCTTTGGGCTTACGGGTGGCGAACACGATATCCACGATATAGTTCTCTATCTTGGGATCGATGTACACCTCGTGCACCACTTTTTTAGCGCGCAAAATTTCCTCGGGCGTCACCACCGGATTGACTTGCGGCAGCTCGGACGCGGTCATACGGCGCATGATCTCCAACTCCTCGTTGCGATCCGGATAGCCGACCGACAGCTTGAGCATAAAGCGGTCCACCTGCGCCTCGGGCAGCGGGTAGGTGCCTTCCTGCTCGATGGGGTTTTGTGTGGCCAGCACCAAAAAGGGCGCCGGCAAAGGAAAGGTCTGATCGCCCAGGGTGACTTGGCGTTCCTGCATGGCCTCCAACAGGGCGGATTGCACCTTGGCCGGAGAACGGTTGATCTCGTCCGCCAACACCAGGTTGGCAAAGATGGGACCCTTTTTTGCGTTGAACTGACCGGAGCGCTGATCATAGATCAGCGTGCCGATGATGTCCGCCGGCAGCAGATCCGGAGTGAACTGAATGCGTTGGAATTGGGTGCGGATGACGGACGACAGCGTTTTAACCGTCATGGTTTTGGCCAGACCGGGAACGCCCTCGAGCAGAATATGACCGTCTGCCAGCATGCCGATCAACAGCCGCTCCACCATATATTTTTGGCCGACGATGACTTTGGCGACCTCGGAGGAAATTTTTTCGACGAACGCGCTCTCTTTTTCGATCTTGGCGTGTATCGCCTGAATATCCATGTTCATTGAGCCTCCCATTACATCGATTGGGGTTTTTGAGTCGAGCTCGACAACTGAAATTCAAACAGCGTGTATAGTCTTTCCAACGTCGGGCGATCGATTCCGGTTCCAGAAAATTTGGCCAGATCCGCGCTGCGGATCACCTCCGCCACATCCGCGGCCGCCCGGCTTTCGATCGGCAGCGCATGCAGCGCAGCGAGAAACTCTTCACTGGTGGCTTCCAGACCCGGCAGGCCGTGCTTTTCAGACCAGTATCTGCGCAGCAGCCTGGAGAGACGCGACAGCGCCTCACCGGTATCCAACTCCCTGCTGTCCAAAGGAATCTGAGTCCTGAGCTGTTCCAAATAGCGCTCTTCGATGGGCTTTTGCTGCTGCGCCAGGGCCAGGGCCTTTTCAGCCTCCTGCTTTTTCTTTTTCTGCAGTTTTACAAAGACATAGACCAGCGCTGCGAGCAGCAGCAGCGCCGCCGCCAGATAATAGAGCCAATCGTGCGCGCCCGGCTCAGCGACCGGATCCACCACTCGGATCTCGACCCGGTTGGTAAACAACCGGTATTGTTTGCCGTTGCCGGCATCGGCGTAACGGACCGTCAGTCCGTTGACATACCCCATGCCCAAGCTCATGGGCCGCAGGGTATATTGAAAATCATGAACCGACAGGTTGCGTCCGTCCACCACCGCCACGCGATTGGCGGAGGAATTGCCGACCACCTCGAAATTCTGCGCCGTAAGATTTTCCACTTCGATGATCTCATAGCGATCCAGATCGCCCTGCCACTCAAGCCGGATGGTCACCGGCACGGTCCGATTGAGGGGCACCGTGGATTGTTCGGCAAATGCAGACACGCGGATGCCCTCTGCGGGCAGCGCCGGTGCGATCGTTGTTTGCGAGCGAACATAGCTCGCCGCCACAAGAGTCAGGCCGAGCCATAAAGCCCTCCTGTGCATACGCTCTCCTTCCAACAAATCAACACAGCCCGATGACGATCGAAATATTTATTTCTGGGGACTGGCAGGCTTGTCCGCGGGGGTGTCGCCCAACTGCAGTTCGATTTGACTGATATCTTGTCCCAGATGATCCAGTTCCCATTGAACCGAAGAAGCCAGTTCATGCGTGGGCCATTTCTGCAGAAACTGCTGGTAGGCGGTTTTGGCCTTATCCAAATCCTTCAGATCGTTGGCGTAGAGATAGCCGATCATAAAGGTCGATTGTTTGACATAATTGCTGTTGGGATAGTCTTTGACGATGCGCTGGTGCGTAGCCACCGCCCGCGAGAAATCTTTGAGGTTGTTGGCGTAGGTGATGCCCAGCCGATACAGGGTCTCCGCCGCCCGGGTGGATTTCGGGTAGGCTTTGACTAAGCGTTCGTACATCTTGGCTGCTTCCGCCCATTGTTCTTTGTTTTCAAAGTCCAGCGCCTTGGCGCGCAACTGCTCTTCCGTCAGTTTCTCGCCGCAGCCCCATATCAGCGCCGATATGAAAAGCATTCCCAGCAGTCCAGAAGCTCTTCTCATACACCCTCCGATCAGTGAATAACCTGTTTATCTCCTGAAAATCCGGCGGCGCTGTTGTGCACCGCCGTATATGATGCCGTTACCGCATTGATCCACTCTGCGCAAAAATACTTGCTAAAATCGGCAAAGTTCCATGAAAAAAACAGTTTATTTACTTTTTTTCTTAAAATCAAGCGAATTATCCTTCACCTCCACCACAATCGTCGAACCCGGCGGAAAATCGCCTTGCAACAGCCGCATGGCCAAGGGGTTGATCAGCTCCTTCTGGATCAGCCGCTTCAGCGGCCGAGCGCCGAAGACCGGATCAAAGCCCTTTTCAGCCAACCACGCCTCTGCCTTGGCCGAGAGCTGCAGAACCAGCTCTTTTCCCTGCAACAGGTGATGAATCTGTTTCATCTGCAGACGGACGATCTGAGCGATGTGCGCCTGGCTCAGGCTGTGGAACACGATGACCTCGTCGATGCGGTTGAGAAACTCGGGCCGCAGACTGCTTTTGAGCAGACTGTGCACCTGCGCGGTGATCTCTTCATGAATCTGTTCACGGTTCTCATCCGTGATGCGCTGCGACTGTTCCATGATGTACGGCGCGCCGATATTGGAGGTCATGATGATGATGGTGTTGTTGAAATTCACCGTGCGCCCTTGGTTGTCGGTCAGCCGGCCGTCGTCCAGCAACTGCAGCAGCACGTTGAACACCTCCGGATGGGCTTTTTCGATCTCATCCAACAGCACCACGGCATAGGGTTTACGCCGCACCGCTTCGGTCAGCTGGCCGCCCTCTTCATAGCCGACGTATCCCGGCGGCGCGCCGATGAGGCGGGAGACCGTATGGCGTTCGCTATACTCGGACATGTCGATGCGCACCATGGCGCGCTCATCGTCAAACAGGAATTCGGCCAGCGCCCGCGCCAGCTCGGTCTTGCCCACGCCGGTTGAGCCGAGAAAAATAAACGATCCGATGGGATGGTTGGCGGACTGCAGTCCGGCGCGGCTGCGACGGATCGCATTGGCCACGGCCGAAACCGCCTCCTCCTGATTGATCAGCCGCTGATGGATGCGATCTTCCATGTGGATCAGCTTTTCTTTTTCCCCCTCCAGCATGCGTGTGATCGGAATGCCGGTCCATTTGGCCACCACCTCGGCCACGTCCTCCTCGTCCACCTCCTCCTTGAGCATTTTACGGTCTTTTTGCAGGTCCACGAGCCGATGGTTGCCCTCTTTGAGCTTTTTCTCCAGCTCGACCAGGCGGCCGTATTTCAACTCAGCGGCCTTGGCCAGATCGCCTTCGCGCTCCGCCGCAGCCATAGCCGTGCGGCTTTGCTCGATCTGCTCCTTGAGTCCGCGGATCTCGCTGATCGCCTGCTTCTCCAGCTGCCAGTGCGCTTTCAGCTGGCGCCGTGATTCATCCAGTTCAGCCAGATCCTTATCCACTTCCTGAAGACGTTTAGCTGAGGCGGCATCGCTCTCTTTCTTCAACGCCTGGCGTTCGATCTCCAGCTGTTTGTGCTTGCGCTCGACCTCGTCCAATTCCACCGGCATGGAGTCGATTTCGATACGCAACTTGGAGGCCGCTTCATCGATCAGGTCGATGGCTTTGTCGGGCAGAAAGCGATCGCTGATGTAGCGATCCGACAGTGCGGCCGCAGCCACCAGTGCGTTGTCCTGAATGCGCACGCCATGATGCACCTCGTATTTTTCTTTCAACCCGCGCAGAATCGACACCGTTTCTTCCACAGAGGGCGGATTGATCAAAATGGGCTGAAACCGCCGTTCCAGCGCCGCGTCTTTTTCAATGTGTTTGCGGTATTCGTCCAGCGTGGTGGCGCCGATGCAGTGCAGTTCACCGCGCGCCAGCGCCGGTTTGAGCATGTTGGAGGCGTCCATGGCGCCTTCGGCAGCGCCGGCGCCGACCAGCGTATGCAGCTCGTCGATGAACAGAATGAACCGCTCCTCGCCTTCGTGGATTTCCCGCAGCACGGCTTTGAGCCGCTCCTCGAATTCGCCGCGGAACTTGGCGCCGGCGATGAGGCTGCCCAGGTCCAGAGCCATGATCCGTTTATTCTTGAGGTTTTCCGGCACATCGCCCTGAACAATGCGCTGGGCGATGCCTTCCACCACAGCGGTTTTACCCACTCCAGGCTCGCCGATGACCACTGGATTATTTTTCGTCCGGCGCGACAGCACCTGCAGCACGCGGCGGATCTCATCATCGCGGCCGATCACTGGATCCAATCTGCCGCTGGAGGCCAGTTCGTTCAAATCGCGGGCATAGCGTTTCAACGCCTGATACTTGTCCTCCGGCGCTTGGTCGGTCACTCGTTGCGAGCCGCGCAACTCCTTGAGCACCGTGAGGACCACATCCCGGCTGACGCCGAATTCGCGCAGCGTCCGGCCGGCGATGGTTTGATCCTCGCACAGTCCGAGCAGAATGTGTTCGACGCTGATATAGTCATCCTTGAGCCGGCTCGCCTCTTTCGCCGCCGTCTCCAGCACTGCATTGGCCGCCGAAGAGATATAGATCTGCCCCAGGCCGCCGCCCTTTACCTGCGGCAGCTGTTCGATGGCTGAGGCCGCGCGGTTTTTCACCACGTCAGGTTCTTCGCCGATCTTTTTCAGAATCGTGCGGCCCATGGCATCCGCAGGCTCCAACAACACGAACAACAGATGCACCGGTTCAATCTGTTGTTGTCCGTGCTCAGAGGCCAGCTGTTGCGCGCGGTTCAACGCCTCTTGAGATTTAACCGTCAATTTATCAAAAGAAATCATAGAATTCGTCGCTCCCCATAGTATAATGCCGGGCTTGAAACAAGCCCGGCATCTTTATCTTCAGCCTTATTTCTTATCGTCCACTACTTCAAAATCCGCCTCCTCAGCGTCCGGCTTTTTCCCTCCCTCCGAACCGCCGGACCCCGGCTCTGCAGCGGTCTCCGCACCCGCGGTCTGGGCGCCGGCCGCTTCATACATCCTGCTGGCCATCTGGTGCAACAGCTGGGTCAGCGCGTCGATGCCGGATTTGATCTCCTGCACGTTCTCGCTCTTGACCGCTTCCCGCAACCGGCCGATGCCGGCTTCCAGTTTGTTTTTAGTTTCAGAATCGATCTTGTCGCCGGCATCCTTGATCTGCTTCTCCGTTTGATAGATGATCTGATCCGCCTGGTTGCGCGTGTCGATCAATTCGCGTTTCTTTTTATCCTCAGCCGCATGCGCCTTGGCGTCATTGACCATCTTTTCCACTTCATCCTTGCTTAGACCGGTGGAAGCGGTGATGCGGATGGACTGCTCCTTATTGGTCGCCTTGTCCTTGGCAGAAACATTGAGAATGCCATTGGCATCGATGTCAAAGGTCACCTCGATCTGCGGCACACCGCGCGGCGCAGGTGGAATGCCGTCAAGATGAAAACGGCCCAGGGTGCGGTTGTCCACCGCCATCTCGCGCTCGCCCTGCAGAACGTGAATCTCCACCGAGGTCTGACTGTCGGCGGCGGTGGAGAACACCTCGGATTTGCGCGTCGGGATAGTGGTGTTCTTTTCGATGATCTTGGTCGCCACCCCACCCAGCGTCTCGATGCCCAGTGAAAGCGGCGTGACGTCCAGCAACAACACATCTTTCACGTCGCCGCCGAGCACGCCGCCCTGAATCGCGGCGCCGACCGCCACCACCTCGTCGGGATTGACGCCGCGGTGCGGCTCTTTGCCGAACAGATCGCGAACGATCTGCTGCACCTTGGGCATGCGCGTGGAACCGCCCACCAGCACCACCTCATCGATCTGCTGCGCCGTAAGGCCGGCATCCTTGAGCGCGATGCGGCAAGGCTCTATCGTGCGCTGAAACAGCGCGTCGCACAATTGTTCGAACTTGGCGCGGGTCAGCGTCATGCTCATGTGTTTGGGACCGGAATCCGTAGCCGTGATGAACGGCAAGTTGATCTCGGTCTGTGCGGTGGTGGACAGCTCGCACTTGGCTTTTTCAGCCGCCTCCTTCAGGCGTTGCACCGCCATGGGATCCTTGGACAGATCCACGCCCTCCAGCTTGATGAACTCATCCACCATCCAGTCGATAATGCGCTGATCGAAATCATCGCCGCCGAGGTGGGTGTCGCCGTTGGTGGACTTGACCTCGAATACGCCGTCGCCGATCTCCAGGACCGAGATGTCAAAGGTTCCGCCGCCCAGGTCGAACACCGCGATCTTTTCATTCTTCTTTTTGTCCAACCCATAGGCCAGCGAAGCGGCGGTCGGTTCGTTGATGATTCGACGCACATTCAGACCGGCGATCTCGCCGGCCTCTTTAGTGGCTTGGCGCTGGCTGTCGTTGAAATAAGCCGGAACCGTGATGACCGCATCGGTCACCTTTTGGCCCAGATAATCCTCCGCTGTCTGCCGCATCTTTTGCAGAATCATCGCCGAGATCTCTTGCGGCGTGTACTCTTTTTCATCGGTCTTGACTTTGACCACGTCGTTCTGGCCGCGGATGATCTTGTAGGGAACCTCCTCTTGCTCGCGATGCACTTCATCGTAGCGCCGTCCCATAAACCGTTTGATGGAATAAATCGTTCTCTGCGGATTGGTGATGGCCTGGCGTTTGGCCACTTGACCTACCAGCCGCTCGCCGGACTTGGTAAACGCCACCACTGACGGCGTGGTGCGCGCGCCTTCGGAATTGGGTATGACTACCGGCTCGCCGCCCTCCATCACCGCAACGCACGAATTGGTAGTTCCCAGATCAATGCCGATTATTTTTCCCATGATAATGCTCTCCCTTTATGTTTATAATGATTTTTGCCCGCACAGATCAAAATTCTTTATGACAGATAAAACGCCCATGCTGACCTGTACACGTATCCGCTCTTTCTTAACAAATTTCATGCCAAGAGATCCGACCGGAAAACCTTAGTGATAATACACAAAAAAACAGGCAGATAAAACAAATAACTTTATCTGCCTGAAGGAATAGTGAAATCTGCCATATCGCCTATAAATATGCCAGAATGGCAGAAAGATGGGTAAAAACGCTATCAAGCGGCTGCTTTGTCGGACTTGGTTTTCTTGTCAGCTGAAGAGCCGGCTGGTTTGCTGTCAGCGGGTTTGGGCTCTTTGGTTTTGGCGCCTGCTGATTCCTTGATTTGATCGCTTTCACCAGAGGCGGGTGGATGAGAGGACGTTGCGGTGGAAGAATTGGTTTTTTTGTAATCCGTAATATAAAAACCAGACCCCTTGAAAATCAACCCCATCCCCGCTCCCATCAGCCGCTGAACCGGGCCAGCACATTTGGGGCATGTCGTGATCAGTGCATCGCTCATTTTTTGAAATGCTTCGAATTGGTGATGGCACAGAGTACAGCGGTATTCGTACGTTGGCATATCCTATCCTCTTTCCTTTGCACAAACCCAAAAATCCCGGCCGGTATTGCATTCCGGCCGGGGGCTTTGCAGCGTTATTTCTTTTTCGGCACGCGCAGGGCGCGCAGATAGCTGTTGTCGTCGCGGAAGATGCGCAGCAGGACGACGTCGTCCTCCTTCAGTCCTTTCACCGCCGTGTTATAGTCGCGGACGGATTTGACCGGCTTGTTGTTGACCGAGGTGATGATGTCGCCGCGCTCGATGCCTTTGCGGTCCGCCGGTGAATTGGGTGCAACGCGGCTGACCACCACGCCGCTCACATTCTGGGCGCCGAGTCGTTCCGCCAACTGATCGGTCAGTTCTTGCACGGTGATGCCCAGTTGCTGCGCATGGTCTTCGCCGGTTACGGCGGCCTCTGTTTCGCCCTCACTGGGACGTTCGCCCAATTTGACCGACAGTTTTTTCTCTTTCTGATTGCGCCAGACCACCATGTCGATGCTGGCGCCCGGCGCCATGCCGGCGACAAAATTGGTCAGCTGTTCAGAGCCGGCGATTTCGGTGTTGTTGATCTTGAGGATGATGTCGTCTTTTTCCAGACCGGCTTTTTCCGCAGGTCCATCTTCGACCACTTTTTGCACCAGCGCACCGGTGACTCGGCTCAGTCCCATGGCCTTGGCCATGTCCTCATCCAGCGATTGCACGTAGACGCCCAGCCAACCGCGGGTGACTTTGCCTTTGCTGATGAGCTGTTCCATGATGTTCTTGGCCAGATTGATCGGAATGGCAAAACCGATGCCGACATTCGCCTGTCCGACGATCGCCGTGTTGATGCCCACCAGTTCGCCGCGCAGATTGACCAGAGCACCGCCGCTGTTGCCTGGATTGATGGCCGCATCGGTCTGAATGAAATCTTGGTAGGTCAGCCGCGTGCCGCTGCCCAGACCGGACAGAGAGCGTCCTTTGGCGCTGACGATGCCGGCGGTTACGGTGTTCTGCAGCTCATCGGAAAAGGGATTGCCGATGGCCATCACCCATTCGCCGACCTGCAGTTTGTCCGAATCGCCCAGGTTGACGGTCGGCAATCCGCTCTTGTCGATCTTGATCACCGCCACATCGCTGCCTGGATCCTTGCCGACGACCTTGGCTTCATACTCTTTACGGTCGATGGTGACCGTGATCTCATCCGCATCGCTGATCACATGATTGTTGGTGAGGATATAGCCATCCGGATTCACGATCACGCCCGATCCCAGACCGCGCATGACCCGTTCCTGGCTGCCCTCCGGAATATCAAAGAACTGACGGAAAAAGGGATCATTCAAAAACGGATGGCTGGGCTGTTTAACGGTTTGAGTGCTGTTGATGGTCACTACCGCCGGATTGGCGATCTGGGCGACCTGGACGAACGCCTTGCTCAAATTCTGCAGCCCTTCCAGTTCCTCCGGTATAGGCGCATTAGCGCCCAGCGCCACCGGGTTGCGATTGGCGGCAACCTCTCCCACCAAACCGCTGAAATTGGCCGACAACACCAACATGGCGGTCATGCCGATGAACACGCCCAGAAAAAGAAGCACAATATTTTTTCTGCCTTTCATAACCTATCCTTTCAGTATCTATCCGTTCGTTAAAGGGAACGGAGGTTGAACGAAATAAAAGCGATCAGGTTCCGCGTTAATAATCCAAACCCATTTGCGCGGCGAATTTCTTCAGCGTCTGTTTTGCCGCCTCCAAAGTCACCGCCGGTATGTGGACACGAACCGAAACATAAAAATCCCCTGTGGCTCGCTCGGTCTTGATGCCCAAACCTCTCAGCTTGAACAGCCTGTCGTTCTGCGTGCCGGCAGGAATTTTCAGCTCCACCTTTTGTCCGTAAACCGTAGACACAAGCAGGCTGGAGCCCAGCAAAGCCTGCACCACGTTGATCTCGGCCGTGGAATACACATCCAGCCCCTGACGCCGAAAACGGGGATGGGGTTGAACGTGAATGGTGATAAACAAATCTCCGCGCTGACGCCCTCCGGCGGAAACGCGGCCTTGCCCTGAAAGCCGGATCCGTTTGCCGTCCTCGATCCCGGCCGGAATCGTCACCGCGATTTTTTTGCTGGTTTCCCCCTGTAGGGTCACCATCTGCTTGCCGCCGTGCAGCGCGGTTTCAAACGGCACCGTGATCTCAGCCTGCAGGTCCAGTTCCTCCGGCATGGCGGAAAAACCGCCGCCGCGGGTCTGGCTGAAAAACTGGGAAAAAATATCATTGAAATTAAAATCGTCAAAGCTGAAGGAACCGCGGCCGCCGGCTCCGGCGCGTGAACGATAATCAAAGCCGCTGAAATCCGTAGCACCCAACCGGCGCATCTGATCATACTGCGCCCGCTTCTTTTCATCGCTCAACACTGAATAAGCTTCAGAGATCTCTTTAAACCGCTCCTCCGCCTTTTTATCGTTCGGATGAGCGTCCGGATGATGTTTTTTTGCCAAAATCCGGTAAGCCTTCTTGATCTCTTCCGCCCCAGCCTTTTCATCAAGCCCTAGTATTTTATAATAATCTTTGTTCATTCTTGCACGCTACTGTTTGTTATTGGAGCAATAAAAAGCAATCATTGTGCCAAAGCGCAGAACAAAGATTAACCACTTTATCTACAAATAGTTAAATAAGCTATAACTGGATGATGCTTTTTGTCAAATTGGCATAAATTGACAAAAATTGACATGCTCGCATAAACATTGCAGTAAAAGCTATTGAATCCAGCGCGCAAGAGCTATGGGCACGATAAACGCCCCCTTCATCTCATAAAAGAGAGGGCGTTCATCATTATTCGTGGTTCCGGATCATGATCAGCCGGATCAATTGCACCACCGCCATGGCAGCGGCTGCCACATAGGTCAGTGCGGCTGCATCCAGAACGCTCTTGGCGCCCTGGATTTCATCGTTGCGTAAAAACCCTCCGCTGGTCAACTGCGCCATGGCGCGCCGGCTGGCGTTGAATTCCACCGGCAAGGTGACCAATGTGAAGGCAACGGCGCCGATGAACAAAACGATGCCGATGGTGATGAGAAAATCCATACGCATCAACATGCCGCCGAGAAAAAGGGGAATGGCCAGCTTGGAGCCGATGTTGGCCATCGGCAGAATGGCGCTGCGCAGGGAAAGCGCGGAATAAGCGGTGTGGTGCTGAATGGCGTGACCGGTTTCATGCGCCGCCACGCCCAAAGCAGCCAGCGAATTGGAATCGTACACCGGTTCCGAGAGCCGCAGCACTTTTTGAGTCGGATCGTAATGATCGGAGAGCGAACCCGGCACGGTCTCGACCTTGACATCGTCTATGCCGTTGCGCTGCAAAAGCATGCGCGCCACTTGGGCGCCGGTCAAACCGGAAGCAGCCCGGCGTTCGCTCATCTTTTTAAACGTGCTGCTCACTTTCCACTGTGCATAGACGCTCAGGATCAGGGCGGGCAACAACAAAATCATGTCGTTCATAGTAAACATCGAATACCTCCTATCTATAACCGTCTCTTTATTAGATAGCGTTGTGGGCAAAAGGGTTCACCAATTCTTAAAAAGAACTCTGCCTAAAACCACTTTCCCTTCGCCGACCATTTGAACGCGCCAATCACCGGATGGTTTCCCGCGCATCCGCCGTCTGCTCCACGCCGGTCGCCTCCAGCCGTGCACGACCGTCTTTTTTTTCGAACGCCATAATTCCATTATCGATCCAGCGAGAGCGGATGCGAACGATTCGAATCATGGCCGGCGGCGTTCCTCAACATCGTTTGATCATGATGAGCTTGTTCCCTTCCGGGGTATTGCGTTGATAGCTCACCGCGTCCATGGAGCGTCGTATGATGTGCAGCCCCATGCCGCCGGTCTGTCGCGCCGCTGCAGCGGCCATCACATCAAAGTCATCGTCGGTGGCTTCAAAGCCGTCCCCCTGATCGATCACCTGAATTTCGATCTGTCGCGGCGAGGCGTAGACCTTCACAGTCAGTTTTTTCGTCGGATCCGAGTGATAGGCGTGCTCCACCACATTGAGACAGGCCTCATACACCGCCAGCTTGATCTTGTTCACCTCATTTTCGGAGAAGCCGAGACGGCGGCCGATCTGGACGACAAAATCGCAGGCTTTGTACACCACGTCCGGACGGCTGGGGATCGACAACGACTCGCCCGTTCGTCCATTGGCGTTCGCGTGCGGCGCTGCCTCCGCCTGTTCCGTCTCCGGCGCGTCGGCCTCCTCCAGGATGTGCAGGTAGCCCAAGGGATCAAAGCCGGTCAAATCATCGCGCGCGCGGCCCGACAGGTTGACCAGCGTAACCTCTCCGCCGTGGCGGCGCGCGCGCGCCGTCAATTCAAGCAACAGCACGACCAAGCTCGGCGGCAGCTCATCGAGCTGGGCCAGATCGATGATAAAGGCTCGGATGCGGTTGCGATACTGCTCATCAAACGCGGCAAGAATGCCTGGGATCAAAGAGATATCATGCGCCGAACCCAGCGGCGCCAGTCGCACCAGATCCGGGCGATCATAGCTAATCTGAACGAGGTCGTTTAGCATATCGGATTCTAAACGTCGGCTAATTGATATTTGAGAACCTTGCCGAGAATCGTCTTGGGCAGCTCCTGCTGAAAAACGATTTTTTTCGGCATTTTATATTTGGCCAGTTTGTTGGTGCAAAAAGCGAGGAGATCGCTTTCACTGATCGCTTGCCGAGGCTTGGGCACCACAATCGCCTTGACCACCGCGCCGTAATGGGCGTCCGGCATGCCCACCACCGCAGCCTCAGCCACCGCCGGATGCTCGAGCAGAACGGCCTCCACTTCGCTGGGATAGATGTTGTACCCGCCGCAGAAAATAATATCCTTTTTACGATCGATGACGTAGAAAAAGCCGTCCTCATCCTCATAGCCGATGTCGCCGGTGAGCAACCAACCATCTGCCGATCGCACGCGTGCAGTCTCTTCTTCCGCCTGCCAATAGCCCTCCATGACCTGCGGGCCGCGCACCTGGATCTCTCCGATCTGGCGAAGACCCAGAGGTTGCCGGGTGAACAGGTCGCAGATGCGGGCTTCGGTGCTGGGCAGCGGCAGGCCGATGCTGCCGAATTTGCGTTTGCCGTGCAAAGGATTGCAGTGGGTGATGGGCGACGCCTCGGTGAGGCCATAGCCCTCCACTAGATGGCCCTTGGTCAATTTCTCGAATTCACTTTGCAGCGACACGGGCAGTGCTGCACCGCCGCTGATGCAGGCGCGCACCGAGGAGAGATCGACGGGCCGGAGGCGGGCATAATGGACTACAGAGCTGTACATAGTCGGCACCCCGGGGAACAGCGTCACCCGGTGCTTTTTAATGTCGCGCACCACCCGCTTCAATTCGAAGCGCGGCTGCAGCACCAGCGTGGCCTGCGCCTGCACTGCCAGATGATGGCAGGCGGTCATGCCGTAACTGTGGCTAAGGGGCAGCACGGCCAGCACAGTCTCGCTGCGGTCCTGTACATCCCCGATCCAGGCGCGCGCCTGCAGCGTGTTGGCCACTGCATTGCGATGGCTGATCATGGCTGCCTTGGCCGTGCCGGTCACACCGCCGGTGAACAGCAGCAGCGCGGGCAAGGCGGTGCGGATGGGCGCCAGCACGGTTGCCGGCCGATAGGCCAACAACTGGCGAAAGAACAAAGTATCGGGCGTGCGATTGATCTTGTTCAGAGTCTGTCGCATTTGTTTCTGCACCTGCATCGCCCAGTTGAGCAACGGCGGCATATAGGTTTCCAAACAAGCGACCACCACATGGGTCAGCCTGGTCTGTTGGCGGATTTTACTCACTCTTCCGTAAAGACGATCCAGCACGATCAGCACACGGGCGCGGCTCAACTCCAGCTGGTGCAGCAATTCTCGTTCGCTGTTAAGGGGATCGATGGGCACGACCACGGCGCCGGCATAGAGCGCCGCCCAGTAGCTGATCATATACTGCGGAATATTGGGCATGCACAGCGCCACCCGGTCGCCGGGCTGAACGCCTAATTTATGCAATCCGGCGGCGAATCGCTGCGACAGATCGTGAAGCCGCCGATAGGTGAATTTGCGGTTGTAGTAAACCATGGCGATCTTGCTTGCAGCCTCCCGGCTGGCTGCATCGAGAAAATGATAGAGCGGTATATCGGGCAGATCGATCCGAAAGGGCACGGCCGCATCATAATGCTTGAACCAACGCTCATCCCCCGACGTCGACGTGCGGCGGAAAAATTTGTCTCGAACCGCAGCCAGGCTCATTCGAGCGGCGCGGGTGTGGAGAGATAAATCCTTGACGATTCCCATTTGATCCCATCTATTGAGTGGATCTTCTGCCTGCTGTCCCAGCCACGGGCCGGCGGAAAAACTCCGGCTGCCTTTAAGCGCCGGCAAAAACTCCCACCGGCTGTCGTTCTTCTCCAGCGGGGGTTACAAAGATCGCGGCTTGGCCGACGACCGGACACTTGTTTTCGCAGATTCCGCAACCGATGCAAAGATCTTCGCGCACGTAGGGAAATTTCACCGTTCGCATTTCCCCCTCCGGCGTACGCACCTCCCGTTCATCGAAGCGGATGGCTTTTTCCGGCAATGGACAATGCTCTTCGCAGACCAGACAATCCTCCAGGCGATACCAGGGGATGCAACGGCTTTTATCGAAATAGGCAGTGCCCATTTTGCGCTGCTGTTTCGCGTCCAGGTCCAGCTTGCTGATGGCGCCGGTGGGACAGATCTCGCCGCACAGCGTACAGTTGTATTCGCAATAACCGGTTCTCATCACCGCCCGGGGACTCCAGATGCCCTCCCAGCCGCCCTGAGTGAGCGCAGGCTGAAGACAGGCGCCGGTGGAGGAACATATGCGCACGCACGCCTGACAGCGAATGCAGCGGTCGAGAAAAGCCTCTTCCGGCAGAGCGCCCGGCGGCCGGATCAGCCGTCCTGTTTCATTCCGGTTGCCGGCGCCGACGCGCGTGGCCGCCAGACCGACGATGCCCGTGGCAGCGGCCTGAATGAACCGTCTGCGCGACAGATCAATATGGCCCTGGTTTTTGCGCCGGCTGAACCGGTAAGAGATGGCCTGGGGTTTGCATACGGTTGCGCACTCGGCGCACTGAATGCACTCCGTCGCGTTGGTGATGGTGTAATCATCCTCAATCGCATTCATGCGGCAGCGACGCTGGCAAAGGCTGCACGAGGTGCACTCCTGATTCACATCGCGGCCAAACACGCGAAAGCGAGAAAAAAGCCCCAGCAGGGCGCCCAGCGGACAGAGGTTGCGGCACCAGAAGCGGCGCGAAACCAGACCCAGCGCCAGCACAGCGATGAACAGCAGCAGAACAGGCATGCTCTGTTCAAACGAGGCGGACTGAACCGGCAACAGCCGGTTTTGCGCCCAGGCGTAAAGCGAGTACCATTGCTCCTCTGCAACGCCGCTGGCAAAACCGAACTGAAAAAGGCCCTGGGTCAGCAGCGCCATGGCAGGATAAAGGCTCACCGTGAGCACGCGGGTGAGCATGACCAACGGATCGAAAAACCAGGCCGCCTGCCAGGAAAAGAGCGCTGCACAGAGCACAGCGACCAGGATAAAGAATTTCCACGAGCGAAAGCGAACGCTTTCGCGGCCGGCGGGTTTTCGACGACGGAGATAGCGATCGCTGCCATCGATCACCGTGCCCAGCGGGCAAATCCAGCCGCAGAAAAAACGTCCCAATGGAATGGTGAGCAGTAGAAGAATGACCGCCGGCAGCATGGAGGCGATCCAGGTCCGTGCGGATAAAGCCGTGGTTAGAGCTGCCAGCGGGCTGGTGCGCAAAAAAATATCAGAGGGCCACCCGCTCTCATAGGGAAACCGTGCGTGCAGAAACAAGCCGAGGAACAAAAGAAGAAACACGATCTGCGAAAGCTTGCGAATGCGGTTTGCCATTTCAGCTGTTGATCTCCTCGATGGAAACGCGGGATAAATCCAGTTGTCCCAGGCCGCGTTCGAAAGCCAGTCTCAAATACTCCACCTGCTCCGGTTTGACGCCGAACAGCGTCATGCCATAGGCGTCCACCGCCACCCGATCGACGCCGGCGATGACGGTCTTTTTCTCCGCCACATCCGCCAGGCTGCCGCCGGTGGGGCCGTTGCGCAACATAACCCGATAGGCGTCGATAATGGTCAACGTAGGTTTGACCGCAGAATTGATGTCGACGATTTTAGTCATGAATTTGTTGTGAATGGAGCCGCGGTCGCCGCCCATCACACCCATGATGTTCTTGAATCCCAGAGTGTACTGCGAGATCGAATGGTGTTTGGCGACAGGCATGTTGATAAAGACATCGGCCTCCAGCACATCGCGATAAAGGGGCCAGGATTTCAGCAACACCCCTTGCGGAAGCTGGACCTCTTTGAACCGGCTGTCGATGATGTGACGGACTTGCGCGCCTGCGGCTGCGGCGGCCTTTTCGATGCCGCTGCGGCTGTAGCAACGCTGCGCCTGATTGCAGGTGCGGTCCAAAACCCGCACGTAGCTGGCGCCCGCCTCGAGGCACATTTTGACGACCTCCGCCACGGCCTCCGGGTTGGTGTTGGCCGCCTGTTCGGGCGACCGGTCCCAGCCGATGTTCGGTTTGAGCAAGACGGTCTGGCCTTTTTTGACAAACTGAGACATGCCGCCCAGTGCTTGCACCGCTTTGCGCACCAGTTCAGCGGGTGAGGCGTTGCGGACCACTACCAGCTTGGACGCTGGAGCAGCCGTCCAAGCGGCGGCGGGCAGAACCAGGCCGGCGGTCAGGGTTTTACAAAATTCACGTCGATCCATTTATGCGTTCCCTTCCAGGTATTATTCGGCTGTTGTCAAAGTGCTGCGGCGGGGGCGGCCTTGTTGAATGTGCGTCGGATCAGGCTCAGGCCAGCCGGATTCCGGTCTGAAGGAGGGGAACGAACCTCTGTGCTCCCTGCTGGGCAGCGTGACAAAACAAAGCCCACCATGATCGGTGGGCTGTGTAGAACGGGTGCCGAAGCCGGGATTTGAACCCGGACGCCCGGTGGGCACTACCCCCTCAAGATAGCGTGTCTACCAAATTCCACCACTTCGGCATCAAAATAATTTTACTTTCCAGCAGGCGCCGGCGTGGTCGGCGCCGGAACCTGAGGCAACGTGCGCGCCGGAGAGCTGGATCTGCGTTCTCTTTCTTGCTCCACCAGGCTGGACTGAGAGACGCTGCCGCGGGTCAAAAAGCCCAACAACAGGGCAAGGACCATGAACGTGGCGGTCAGGACCGCGGTCATCTTGGATAAAAAGGTGGCGCTGCCGCGGCCGCCGAGTACGGTGTTCATGGAATCGATGCCGCCAAAGGTGCCGGCCAGCCCGCCGCCCTTGCTGGATTGAATGAGAATGACGAACGTCAATAGAACACAGACGATGAAAAACAAAACGATCAGTACCGTGTACATGCACACTCCCAAATAGGTTATGCGGTTACAATCTGCAAAAAGGATTTGGCGTCCAGACTGGCGCCGCCGATCAGGCCGCCGTCGATATCGGGCTGCGCCAGCAGCTGCGCAGCGTTATCCGGCTTCATGCTGCCGCCGTACTGAATGCGCACGGTTTGCGCCACGGATTCGCTGTAGAGCTCGGCCAGCAGAGCGCGAATGAAATGATGCACCTCCTGAGCCTGCTCGCTGGTGGCGGTCACTCCGGTGCCGATCGCCCATACCGGTTCGTAAGCGATCACCAGAGTTTTCGCCTGCTCGGCGCCGATATCCGCAAAGCAGCCGCGCACCTGGTCGCCGACCACGGACTCGGTGATGCCGGCTTTGCGCTGATCCAGCGTCTCGCCGACGCAGACAATGGGATTCAATCCCGCTGTCAGCGCGCGTTTGATCTTTTTGTTCACCATAGCGTCGGTCTCGCCGAAATACTGCCGTCGCTCGGAATGGCCGAGGATCACGTATTGGCATCCGGCGGATTTCAGCATATCAGCGGCGATCTCACCGGTGAATGCGCCTTTTTCCTCCCAGTGCATGTTTTGCGCTCCCAGGCGCACCACCGATCCCTTGATGGCCTCGGCCACTGCGGTCAAGTTCGTAAAAGGCGGACAGACGACAATCTCGCCGGCTCCGTCCTTCGGCGCGGCAGCGGCAATGGCCGCCGCCAGTTCCGTCGCCTCCGGAACGGTCTTGTACATTTTCCAATTTCCCGCTACGATCCGTTTTCGCATAAGCATCCTGACTGAAAAGCAGGCGGCGCGCTGTGCGTCGCCTGCTCTGTTCAACGAGTTAAAAAGAAGCCATCTTGACTACCAGATCCACCACGCGGCAGCTGTAGCCCCATTCATTATCATACCAGGCCACCACTTTGATGAAATTGCTGGTGCCTTCCAGCACCATGGTGGATTTGGCGTCAAAAATCGACGAGTGATCATTGCCGATCACATCCACAGACACGATGGGATCTTCGGTATACTGGAGAATGCCTTTCAGCTTGCCTTCAGCGGCGGCTTTAATCGCACTGTTCACCTGTTCGATACTGACATCCTTCTTCAATTCAGCGACCAGATCGACCACCGAACCATCCCACACCGGAACGCGCAGGGAAAAGCCGTCCAGTTTGCCTTTCAGCTCTGGGATCACCTTGCCCACCGCTTTCGCCGCACCGGTGGTGGTGGGGATGATGGCCATGGCCGCCGAGCGGGCGCGACGCAGGTCGCTGTGCGGCAGATCCAAAATGCGCTGATCGTTGGTATAGGCGTGCACCGTGGTCATATAGCCGCGCTTGATGCCAAAGGCGTCGTGCAAAACTTTGGCCACCGGGGCCAGACAGTTGGTCGTGCACGAAGCATTGGAGACCAGTTTATGTTCGGGTTTGAGGTCGCTGTCATTGACGCCGAGAACGATGGTGGCGTCGATCTCATCTTTGGACGGCACCGTCAGCACGACTTTTTTCGCGCCGCCGTCTAAATGCTTGGCAATTTGCTCTTTTTTCCGGAACACACCGGTGGACTCGACGACGTACTCTGCGCCGGCTTTGCTCCAGGGAATATTGGCAGGGTCTTTTTCTGCGCTGATCTGAATCTTTTTCCCGTTGACGATCACTGCATTGCCTTCGCTGGAGACTTCGCCTTTGAAAAGACCATGGGTGGAATCATATTTCAACAGATGCGCCAACGTCGGGGCATCGGTGATGTCGTTAATGTGGACAATTTCGATATCCTTGCGCTGCACCGCGGCGCGAAAAACCAGACGGCCGATACGGCCAAAACCGTTAATGCCTAATTTGATAGCCATGAAACCATCCTCCATTGTACGTTGAATATACAAAACCAGGGATTAACGAAACAAGTTCAAAACCATGGCCGAAAACCGGTATCATAGTTTGAGCTATTAAAGTAAAAAAAATTACCCGTAATGTCAAGTATAATTCTTGCCTGAGAAATCATTTACACGCGAACCAGCGTCAGGCAGTAGACCTGGCGGCACCCCTGGGCTTTCAGGGTTTTGGCGCATTCGTTCAGGGTATGGCCGGTGGTGAACAGGTCATCCACCAGAACCACCACGCCGCCGGCCGTTGCCTCGGGCCTGGGAACGACAAAAGCGCCGGCGAGATTGCGTGAGCGCTCCGCCTTGGCTAGTTTGGCCTGCGGCCGCGTGTAACGGACGCGCTGCAGCAGCGCTGCCTCCATGGGCAGCCCGGCGGCTGCGGCTGCGTGCTGCGCCAGCCGCTCAGACTGGTTATATCCGCGCTCCCGCAGGCGCCGCCGGTGCAGCGGCACAGGCGCCAGAACCGCTGCCTCCACCAGCGCAGCATCGCGCAGAGCCAGCCCGAGCTCGCGGCCCAGGGGTTGGGCCAAACTCTCATAGCCCTTGTACTTCATCAGATGGATCAGCTTTTGAATCGACTCATGAAAGGGAAACAATGCGATGGAAGCATCGAACCAGGCCGGGCCGCTGAGCTGATGCGTCAGCTTTTCAGCCGCCAGCACCGGCTGCTCCAAGCGGGGCAGGGTCTCCAGGCAGGTGCGACAAACAAGAACCTCTGCTTCCAAATCGTTGTTGCAAAGCACGCACCAGGGCGGATAGATGAAATCCAGAAGCGGCTCTGTCAAAGAAGACAGAACAGAGACCCACGTTCGTTTTTCAGCCGCTGAACGCATCCTACAACGGACTCCTCCCCTTGGCCGGGGCTCGGGTTTCAGCAAAATTACACAATGGGGTCAGGCGCCAGGTCTACTTGAAGCGGTAGACAAACGCGAGCCTGGGCTCCATGCGCTCCTGGGATTTATAGTTCTTGCTGCCCGGTGAAGTTTCGACGAACGACCAGATGTAATCCACATAGAGGATGAGGTAGGGTTTGATCTTGTAGCCCAGGCCCAGCCGCGCCACGCTGCGATCGTCCAAAGTAAACACATCCTCTGCCTGGACGATGCCGAGCTTGTCGTAGCTGGCGCGCGCGGCGATGGTCGGCAAGGCTTCGGTGGCGTCAGCGGCCAGATGCAGCTGGCCGCTCTTCTCGGCATCCAGCTTGGATACGGTGCCCAACAACCGCACCCGGTTGCCCAGCACATTGCCGTAGAGCTCGCCGAACGTCCCCCGGGTTTCCTGCAGACCGATCAGCAGGTCCGTCTTGTATATTTTTTTGCCGTGAGAAATCTGCAATTTCTGGATTTCATAAAAGGGGTCAAAGAACGATGGGATAAACTCTTCGCCCAGCCACCGGCGTTCCAAACGAGCCTGCACCTCCACCAGCCCCATAAGATTGGCAAAGCCTACGGACACACCCACGGCGGCGCCTGCGCCGAAATCACGGCTGAGATTCTCGCGCGAGCTGTAGCCGTGAATCACGGCATAGTCCGCGTACAAAAGGGTGTTGAACACTCGAGATTTGATCAACGGCAATTCCACATCCACGCCGTACACGGAAACGCCGTCGTTGCTGGCCGCCCAGGCGTCCGGATCCAAATCCCGGGCAAAGCTGGCGCCGACGGCAAAATTTTTCAAGATCGGAACATCGAGAATGTACAGCGGCCGGTAATAGCCGCGAAGGCCGAATAATTCCGAGCGCCCCATGTTGCTGGCCATGCTTTCGAAACCAAAGTGGCCGAGATCCAGATCGAACTCCATGCCGATTTTACGTTCATCGTAATCAATCTCGTTGGTGAAATAATTGACGATAAAGCCGTGGCCGATGCGCGCAGCGTCCAGCGTGCCGATCCGCGTATAAAAGCGGTCTGTTTTGCGTCCATAGCGGAAATAGCGCAGCAGGCGAAAATAGTCGTACCCCGAATCCCAGTCCTTGGCGCGCAGCGAACCGTTCTCCGTATCATACAGCAGGTTGATGTTCAATCCGAATCCCAATGGCCCGATGGACAGTTCCGGACGCAAACAAAAAGAAAAGTAGGATTGGTCGTCTATGGTGGTGATGCCGATCCCGCCGAACAGCCGGTTCTCGTTGCCGGTCCAGTAACCGAACCCGGCATCCGGGAATTGAGCCGCTCCATAGCCCGCCAGACCCAGCAGACTCAGCAGAATCAGCGCCTTTTTCATCTTGCACTTCCTTTCACCACAGATCTTCCATCCCCGGAGGAACATCCCAATGAGTCGCCCACTGAAAATGGCCCTGTCCTCCGGCCGCAGTGCTCCGGTCCACAGATAACAGCCGTTTGTGTTCGATCTCCTCAGCCGCCAAATATTCGAACATCTCTTTAGCCTTCGAATGGCGGGCTTTGAGCGCCGCCTGGCGATAAAACTGATACGCCTTTTCCTCCGCCTGCATGGCCAGGCGAATCGCCTCCTCGCTCGAAAGATCCGCGGAAACCTGATGGCTGCCGATCTCTTGGGCTGTAACTTTCGGCGCAGGCGCCTGGCCGCCGGAGAGTTTGACATACAGTTCGGAGAGCTGATCGAAATGTCCCTGCTCGATGGCGCCAAAGTAGGTGAATTTGTTGCGAATTTTTTCCTGCTTCATCACCGCCGCAGCGCTGCGGTAAAACTCCATGGCGCCTTTTTCCCGGCTGATCGCCAGCTGCAGGGAGGCCAGAGGATCGAGGTCAGCGACCTCGGTGTGCAGATGGATGCCGGCCACAGCTTCGCTGAAGGCTTTATTGAAAGCGGGCAGGTCCTCTGGTTTGCGTGAAGATATATACGGTCCGTCCACGCACACCTCTTGATCCACATAGTGGGCGCCGGCCAGTTTGACGTCGTCGCGTATGCCGACAAAACAGGTGGTGGTCACGCCCTCGAGCAGCCCGGCGGAGATCAACACCTGAGCGCCGTGGCAGATGGCGCCGACGGGACGACCGGTCTGCCAAAAGGCTTTCACCAGAGCCAGCGCCGCATCATTGACGCGGATGCGCTCCGGCGCTCCGCCGCCGGGAATGATCAGACCGTCATAATCCGCTGCGCGAATTTCGTCGATGGTCTTGTCCGGCGTCAAACTAACGCGGTTGTATTTGCCGATGAGGGTCGAACGATCCAATCCCACCCAATCCACCTGAGCGCCGAGCTTTTGCAGATACTCTTTCGGCAGCGTGGCCTCTTCGTCATGAAATTGCGGACCGATCAAAATAGCGATTCGTTTGTCTTTCAGCATAATCATTCTCAGAGTTGTACAGGTATTCGGAATCACCAGGCCGATGAAAAACCGTACTTCGGCCGGTGAGGGGGTTTACTTTTGATCCAGCTGACGCAGCCGGTCTCGCAACCCGGCCGCCACTTCGTAGGCCTCTTCCTGCACCGCCCGGTCCATCAGCCGCTGCAGTCTTTCCCGCTCGCTGAGCGGCTTTTGCTCCCGCAGCTCATCCAGCCATTCGCGCAACAGGGTTACCTCCACCATCTCGTTGCCCAGATGCTTACTATACTTTTGGTAATGGCGTTCGATAGCCCGGATCCCCTTTTCGATCAAGCGAATCGCCTCATCCATTCCGCCGGAAGCCATGGCCAAAGAGGCGGCGGCGCGCACATACATCATCAGCACATAAGGCCGATACTGTTCGAACGCCCAGATGATCTCCTGATTTTTTGCGTATTTATGGACCAGATCGAAAACCCGGAGATTCCGGCGGGTGTCCCTGACCACGCGTCGGTAGTCTCCTAAACGCAGCAGGGCGATATAACGGTGATAGAATTGAATGGCCTCCTGCTGCAGCCGCAAGCAGTCGACGGTTGAGAGCGAGAACGTAGCGCCGCCGCTCTCGAGTGCGGTTTTAGCGCGGTCTTCAAAGTAACTGAGGTAGGAATCAAAGTGGTGCGGGCGTTTGCCGTCAGGCCGGCCGTCCAGCTCCATCTGCAGCAGGCCCAGGTCAATGCGCATCTGCAGTTTTTTGCCGCCGTCCTGACCGTCTATGATGCGCACGTTGACGTCATTGGGATGGTATTTCCAGCGCTTCAACAACCGCCCGATGTCATCGCTCATATAATCCTCTTCAGACAATGCTCGCACACGCCTCCCTGGCAGGGGAAGCGCCGCTTATCTATACGATCCGAATCAAGTAAAATAGGCGATCGCGTTGCTGAACAAAGCGGCTCCGTCGGCCTCCCGGTTCAGGCCGATGCGGGTCCAGGCCGGATGGTGGGTCGGATCTATATTGCGTTCCGGATGCGGCATCAACCCAAGTACGCGGCCGGTGGGATCACAGATGCCGGCGATATCCGCCATGGAGCCGTTGGGATTCCAGGGATAGGCGGCAACGCCTCCGTCCGGGTTGACATATTGAAAGACCACCTGACGATTGCGCCACAGCTCCTGCAGCACCGATTCGTCGCGCACTACGAATTTGCCTTCGGCGTGGGCCACAGGAAAATACACCCTTTCCTTCATGGCGCGGGTAAACACACACGGGCTTTCATTGATCCGCAGATAGACCCAGCGGTCATCGTATTTGCCGGAATCGTTGTTGGTCAGAGTGACGGATTGCTCCGCGGCAAAATCCACCACCGGCAGCAGGCCTGCTTTTACCAACACTTGAAAACCGTTACAAATTCCAATGATCAACTTGCCCTGTTGATGAAAGGCGCGCAAATGATCTGCCAGGTGAAAGCGCAATTGATTGGCCATCACCTTGCCGGCGGATATGTCGTCGCCGTAGGTGAAGCCGCCGGGAATGGCCAGAATCTGATACTCTGTCAACAGCGCCGGATTTTCCAGCACTCGGTTGATGTGCAGCAGGACGGCGGCGCCGCCCGCCTGGTCAAAGGCAAATGCGGTTTCCAGATCGCAATTGGATCCGGCGGCGCGCAGGACTAGCACTCTGGGCTTCATCAAACAGACGTTCCTTTTCTTTCCTGATCAGACCTCGATGTCATGGCCGGTTACCAACGCAAGGTGTTTTGCCAGGAGCTTTTTAAATTCGCCAGGTTTTCCTCGATCAAACGCTCTCCCTGTATGCCGTCGATGACAAGCTGGGGCGCGGCGGTCACCTGCCCCAGCAAGCCAAAGGGGATCGCCTGCAGCGCGGCGCAAAACGCCGCCTCTTTATCAGGCTGCACCTCGACTACCAGCCGGCTATTGGATTCAGAGAACAAGAGCACATCGTCGCGAACCACATCCGCCGTGCGCGGCACTGAGGCCAGCGAGACGGACAGACCCAGCCCGCCGCTGAACGCCATCTCCGCCAGCGCCACCGCCAACCCGCCTTCTGAACAATCGTGGCAGGAAGCCACCAGCCCGGCGGTCATGGCGGCGTGCAGAGCCAGGTAAAGGCGGCGCGCCGATTCCGCGTCGACCTGGGGCGCCTTGCTGCTGCTGGCGTTCATCACCTCATAATAATGCGATCCCCCGCATTCGGCCCTGGTCAGGCCGACCACATAGAGCAGGTTGCCCGCCTTTTTCAAATCCATGGTGACCGCCTGGCGGCAGTCCTCCATGACGGCGATCGCCGAGATCAACAGAGTGGGCGGAATGGCGATGCTGTCGCCGGATTCGGTTTTATATTCATTGTTAAGACTGTCCTTGCCGGAGATGAACGGCGTGCGGAAAACAGACGCCACATCATAGCAGGCTTGCATGGCGCGCATCAGACCGCCCAGACGGTCGGGTTTGTCTGTGCTGCCCCAGCAGAAATTGTCCAGCAGCGCGGTGCGCTCCAGAGAGCCGCCCACTGCGATAACGTTGCGCACCGCTTCGTCGATGGAGGAAGCGGCCATCCAGTACGGATCGATCAGACCGTACTTGGGATTCAGGCCGTTGGCGAGGATGACCGCCTTGTAAGAGTCCATTCTCGGCCGCGTCACCGAGGCGTCGGACGGTCCCTGCTGATCCACGCCCACCAGCGGTTTGACGACACTGCCGCCCTGCACCTCATGATCGTATTGACGAATCACCCATTCCTTGCTGCAGACGTTGGGCGCAGCCAGAATTTTATGCAACACAGGCGTTAGATCGGACAAAAGTTCCGGCTCTGTTTCCACCAACACCGGCTTTTCGTAAACCGCCTGGCGCACCACCTCAGGCATGCCGTCGTGGAGAAACGCCATGTCCAGCTCTCCCACCAAAGCCGAGTGATAGAATAAACGGATTTTGTGATCGTCCGTGGTGCGGCCGATGACCGTGGCCTCCACATCCTCGCCGGCGAACAGGGCGAGCGCATCATCGACATGCTCGGGCGGCACAAAGATCACCATGCGTTCCTGAGCTTCAGAGATCCAGATCTCCATGTACGAGAGGCCGTGATACTTGAGCGGCACTTTTTCCAGAAACACCTCAGCGCCCGTGGTCTTGGCCAATTCGCCGATGGCGGAGGAAAGGCCGCCGGCGCCGCAATCGGTGATGGCGCGATAATATCCCCGGTCGCGCGCCTGCATCAGGGTGTCCACCAGCTTTTTCTCCACGATCGGATTGCCGATCTGCACCGCGCCGCTCCAGGTGCCCTCGCTCTCAGTGTGCAGCTCGCCCGAGGAAGCGGTGGCGCCGTGAATGCCATCGCGCCCGGTGCGGCCGCCGACGACGATGATGGCGTCTCCCGGCGCTACGGTCTTCTCACACAGGTTCCTGGGCAGCAAACCCACGTTGCCGCAATAGACGAGCGGATTGCCGAGATAACGATCGTCAAAAAAAATAGCGCCGTTGGAGGTGGGAATGCCCATGCGGTTGCCGTAGTCGCGTACGCCGGCGACCACGCCCTGCATCACCCGCTTGGGATGCAGCACGCCCTTGGGCAGATCTTTCATGGCCAAATCCACCGGGCCGAAGCAAAAAATGTCGGTGTTGATGATCGGCTTGGCGCCCAGGCCGGTGCCCAACGGATCGCGGATCACGCCGCCGATGCCGGTGTTGGCGCCGCCATAAGGCTCCATGGCAGAGGGATGATTATGGGTCTCGACCTTGAAACAGACATTATAGTCATCGTCAAAGCGGATCACGCCGGCGTTGTCTTTGAAAACCGACACGCACCAGGGCAGATCCAACTCACGGGTGACCCGGAAAATGGTCTGTTTGAGCGGATTGCGGATCACCCGGCCCTCAAACTCTACCAATCCGGTGAGAGTCTTGTGGCTGCAGTGCTCAGACCAGGTTTGGGCGATCATCTCCAGCTCAATGTCGGTTGGATCCCGCTGCAAAGAGCGAAAATGATCCTGAATGGCGTGCATCTCCGCTGAATTGAGAAACAGGTCGCGCTCACGGCTGAGCCGCATCAGCTGCTCCTCGTCCGCGTCGCGCAGAGGAATGACGATCAATTGGAAAACCGGGTCCTCCATGGTGAAAAAGAGCTTCTCACCCGGCTGCATGACGTGCTGCACCACTTTGTTGATCAGCAGCTTTTGCGCGATCAGCTCTTTGTCGCCCGCGGAAAGGACGCCGAAAAACTCGAACCGTTTGGCGGTTTTAGCCTCCTGCACCGAGGTGATGCCCAGATCACGAATGCCCTTTAAAGCGGTCTCAGCCACCAGATCCGTCACTCCACGGTTAAAAGTAACCTCAACGGACCAACAAGGCGGCTCTTCCTTGCATGGAAGCGGCTGATCGATACCGTACTGCTGCGTCACCAGATCGGCCAGCAACGATTTGGCGATCCTGGTTTTCTCCTCCTTCTGCAGATCGCCGGAAAGATAATACACCTGATAGACCTTGACCCGGTTTACTCCGGTAACGCCCAGATCCCTGGCGCCGGAAAGAATGCCTTTGGCTTCAGAATCCTGAAAGTCGGCCGACAGGCCCAATTCGATTCGCGTGATCACATTGGCTCCTTGAATGTATCAAATATAGTTTAAATATATTTGCAGGTAAATGCAAGGGAAATCATGGCCGTTGCCGCGGGCGCGCTTCAAGGCCGGACCGCCGTAGGGGCATGGAAAAGCGTGGTTCATGCATTCAAAGCTTGACTTTTACACCTCAAGGTTTTAAATTAGCCAAAATTAACAATCAGCCATCACTCTCTCTAATTGTTTTTATTATAATTAAACGGAGCACCTGTTTTGCAGACCGAAGAAAATAGACCGCCCGTTGCCTGCAAATCGGCGCGAAAATTTATTTATTTTGTGAGTGGCGTCATTTTCTTTTCCCTTTTCTTTTTCACCGCACCGCCGCTTTCCGCCGCTACACCCTTTGAACCCCTCTCCTTCACCACCCATCTGCTGAATGACTATATCCACTTGATCCAATTCAACAGCCTGCTCAGGGTCGAAACCCCCACGATCACCGGGCCGGATTCCAGCGGTCTGGAACCTTACCTGGGCCTGGCGGAAGATCAAAGCGACAGCGAAAAGAACGGCCCGATCAGCCGCATGCAAAAGCTGCTGCTGAGCTGGAACAAAAACCTGCCGCTCAAAGTCTCAGGCCATTACGATAAAGCCACCTCCATGTCCGTCACACTGTACAAGCTGGTGCATGATTGCGGGCACGATGGCAGCTATATCGATCGCGAGACCGCGCATCAGCTGCTGGCCATGGAGTACAACTGGCCGATTTCGAAAAAGGAATGCAGCCTGGTGGCCCAGGTATTGAACGAAGCGGTTAAATTTCTCGGCCTGCGCTACCGGCTCGGCGGAAGCGGCGTCAAGTATATCGACTGTGGTATGTTCACCCGCATGGCCATGATCAGCGCCGGCATTGCAGAAAAGGTGTTCAATCGGACTGCGGCCATGCAGTATCGCTATGCCGAACAAGGCGACATGGGCCTGTTCCTGCGCCCTGCCGGCGAGCCTCCCCAACCAGGGGATCTGGTATTTTTCAACTGGCGCACTCGATTTCAAAAACGGCGATACAAGGGGATCACCCATGTGGGGTTTTTCCTCGGCCAAGTGGGAGACCGTCTGCTGGTGCTGGAGGCCGCTTCACGCGGTGAACGCCGTGTGACCATCAAGGACCGCAGCGATTCCATCAACCGCATCGCCGGCTATGCGCAGATCGTGGGCCCGCCCGCAGGCGTGGATATTTTCGATTACATCAACATGGCGGCAGAGGACCTGGAAAACCTGATGGTTCCCAAGTTAGGGGGCGACTAGCGAAAGAGGACCATCTTCTGTGCCGCTTGGCGCGCGCAGAACAGGAATAAAGTCAAAATGCCGGATCCCTGTGGATCCGGCATTTTTTTTGAGTTGTCGATTGCAAATGGATAAAACCGCAAAAAAGTTTGCCGGAATTTTCAATAACGAACGCTCTGATCCCTTGCTTTTATTTTACCAGCACCATCTTTTGCCTTTGTACGCTGTCGCCAAACTGCAGCACCGCCCAGTACAATCCCGTATTCATGGCCTTCCCTGATCCATCGCTGCCGTCCCAGATCACTCGATGGAAGCCGGCCGGCATGTTTTGATCCAGTAAGGTGGCCACGGACTGTCCGAGAAGGTTTATCACCGTGAGCTTGGCCCGTCCCGGCGCCGCGGTGGTGAAGAAGATCGTTGTGCTGCTGTTGAACGGATTGGGGTAATTGGCGGCGAGATTAAATTCCTGCGGCGAACGTTTTGCCTGTGGGCAGGAGATCGACGTTCGGCTGTTGACCGCCACGACGGCATCCAGATCAAAGTCGCCGTTAATAGCCCCTTCCTGCCAACGGTCGCCCATGTCCGTGATCCTGACATAGCGGATCCAGTCCATTCCGACGTCCGCCAGGTCGAACTGATCAGCTCCGGAGCGCTGTGGATCAAGGGGATGGCTGGTGCTCTGCACCACATGGCAGCCGGCCAGACCTACGCAGCTGCTGGTATCATAGGGAAAATCGACAAAGCGGTTGCCGTCCTGGCTGACCGCCACTGTGGCAGCCTCCATAAACGGCTGTCCGGTCCAGAGGTTCATGAACACGTTCTCAAAGATGATAAAATCCACGCCAGGCCCATCGACAACGACGTTATCGGTGAACGCCAGTGTGATCTCGCCGCCGTGGCCCAGAGACAGAATCTCCGCCGGGTCGCTGGTGGTGCTGGCGCTGTTGAGCCCGCGATCCGGATCCGGCGGGCCCAGCACGTTGTCGGGAAAAAAATCATAGCCGATTTTGCTCCAAGGCTGGCCGGGAGAAAAAGCGACCACCTCATCGGCCCAGGGATCCGAGGAATCGCTCCTTTCCACAATGGCCATGTCCTGACTGCCGTCGCCTGCAGGATAGGTCATCACCACTCGGTCCTGCTGCACATCGAACTTTTGCACCACATCCTGATCAAAGGCGCTGATGTACAACTCGGCGTTTTTCTTATCCCAGAGCAGATGCATGGCGCCGCGGCCGACGCGCAGAGGATTTCGTGCATTGTGCAGGATCTCGCCGCTGTAGATGTTCACCTTGTACAAAAAGCCGCCGGTATGATCGCCCCAATCGCAGATATAGGCCATGCCGTCGGGCAGCACCGCCAGATCCCCGGGATAGCCGCCCACCACCAGGGTATCGACCACCGCCGGGCCGGCATAGTCCGGCGGGGCATAGGGATTGATCACCGCCAATTGTCCGCTGTTTCCACCCCAGATGCCGGAGCAGAGCACATAATAATTCCAATCCGGTCCCTTGCGCACCACTTGCGGATTGGCCGGCACCGCTACGCTGGTGAGCAGAGAATCGCGGGCGATATCGATAAAAGCGACGGTGGATGGCTGATAATCCGGATAGCCGCCGGTGTTGGCCACCAGAGCGGTGGTCCCATCGACGATGATCCCTTGCGGCGCCCTGCCGCAGGGGATGAGTTTGGCGACGCGGCCCTCGCGGATCTCCACCACAGCCACTGCGTCCATGAGCAGCAGGGTCACATAGACGCGGTTGGCGCCCACCAGCGCCATGCCATAGGGGTTGGAGCCCTCAGGCAGCGCGACGCGCTTCTCCACCTGCAGCGAGCTCGCGTCGATGATCATGATCTCCGGCGGCACGCTGTTCAGCGCCAGGACTTTATCGCGATAGGCGAGTATCTGATTGGGGATTTGCCCCAGGGTCGCCACATCGTTATGAACAGCGCCGGTCTCCAGATTTACCGTGGACAGCGTGCGCGCCAGATTGTTTTCAATGAACAAGGTGCGCGGCATGTCGCCGGCAAAAGCAAAACGAGCAATCCCCCAACACACCAACAACCACATTTTTTTCATCAAAGCATCCTCAGATTCTTATCCATAATGTCAAAATTAATTAACTCTTTTCGGCAGTAACGTCTTGTGCTCTTTCGATGTAAAGGCAGCTGATGAACCGCCAAGGTTGTCAAGAACGCCGAGACATACAATTTAAAAGTTATTTCATCCCCTCGGCGTTGCTTAGCGCTTTCTCCGCGGTTAAAGAAGGCACGCAGGTCTCAGATGATCCCAATAAAAAATCCGCCAATAGCTTACATCTTGCGTTTTGTACTTTGGCCTTGCCCTGAACTCGATTTCATGCCTTCCATCGCCCAGACGAAAACTCGCTTATGCGGTTAAAAGGCAGCGCTCCACCCTGCCCGCCATTCCCGGCCCGGCAGAGGCGCGTTTTCTAAAACTTGGTAGCGCACATCGGTGAGGTTCAAGCAGGACAGCTTGAGATTATTCTGTCGGCCGAGCAGACGAAAGGCATAGTGCAGCGTTATCTCGTGCAAAGAAAAGCCGGGCAAGCGCACGGTATTGGCTTCCGTGACAAAGCGCGCGCCGCTGCGCCGGAAATTGTAATTCACCTGCAGATCCCGCCATCCCCATTGCAGGCCTGCCTTAAAGCTGTGTTCCGGTCGGTACGGCAATTGTTTGTGCCGCGTTGTTCGTTCCTCGCCGAGGTTTTCACTGCGCAGATGGCTGTAGGAAACCTGCGTCTCCAAGCGCCAACGGTTGAGATGCCAGCGCCATTCGAACTCTTCTCCGGAAAGACGGGCATCGGTGTTCACCGGCGAAAAAGCGGCGAAAGAGCCCAGACGCCAGATGATCAGGTCCTGCAACTGATGGCGAAATCGATTGAACCGGAACAGGCTGTTGCGCCACAGACCTTCGATGGCCCATTCCAGGTTCTCACTCCTCTCCGGACGCAGCCCGGCGTTGCCGCGTACCCGGTACTGCTGATAGAACAGATCGGCAAAGGTGGGCAGGCGGAATCCATGGCCCCAGTCCGCCTGCAGCCGCCAATCCAGCAGCAGCTGTTTGCGCAGGCTCACGCCCAGTGATGGGCTGAGCGCTTGATCCAGACGCTGGTCCTGGTAGTGTTCGGTCTCAGCCGCATCATAGCGCAGGCCGGCCTGCGTTTCCAAACGCATATTCCAACCAAGATCGGTTTCACAGCCATGGCGCACATAGACGCCGGCGTTGCGGACATCGGCGGCTCCGACCGGCGTCAGGGACGGGTACAAGCGATCGCGATCGGTAAAACGGGTCGCTCCGGCTTCAGCCCCCAGCTCGATCTGATGGACCGCGCTGATCTGCTGCAAAAGATCGCTCTGCAGTCGGCCTGCCGTCACTTGGTTTTCGTTCCAGTAGCGCGGCGTTGACCGATAGCGCACCGGCACATTCTCATGGATATTTTTAAAGGAGGAAAAATCTTGATTGAAAGAGGCGCGCACGTTTAAGGTACGCCGGCGCTGTTTTTTTTCGAACGAAAGCACGGCCAGGCTGCGCCGGGTGGCGCTGCGTGCATAGGGCGTCCAGCTGTAGACAGCGCCGGGCAACCCGCGATGGCCGAACAGATGCTGCGCGGAAAAAGACCAGCGGGATCCGTTCTTCTCCCGGCTCCAGCGGCCGAACAGCTGCCGCTGCAGTACATCCGCGTTCAAGCGAGTCTCAGTGAAGCGCCGGCCGGCGAGGTCATACTCATAGCGGTAATCGTTGCGGCTGCGATGCTGTTCGACGGTCAGCAGGAAATCGCCATAGCCGCTTTTCCGCATCAGCGTGGCCGCCGCATCGGCAGCGGCAAAGGAGGCTGCGCGCAGCTCCGCGGACAGCTGATTTTCCCGCGCCTGCCGAGTGATGATCTGCACCACTCCGGCCAGAGCATTGGCGCCGAAGCGACTGGACTGCGGACCTTTGGTGACCTTGATCTCTTCGATGGCCGCCAGCGGCAGGGAGGAAAGATCGATGGCGCCGGACAATCCGTTCTGCAGGCGAACGCCGTCCACCAGCACCAGCACCTGCCCGGCCTGACTGCCGCGAATGGAAATCGTTTTGGCGGCGCCGTTTTCCTGGATCTCCACTCCGCAGGTCGCAGCCAGCAGCTCAGCCACATCCTCGGCCTGACTTTGCCGGATTCTCTTCTGGTCGATGACGATCTCTGCGGCCTGCGCCGTTTTGTCGACGCCGGCGAGGATCTCCACGTCGGGCAGTTCGATGAGCGCCGGCTGCAGTTCGATCACCAGCTGCTGAGGCTGATCATGGCTGACCAGAACGTTGCGCACCCGCTGCGTTCGATAGCCCAACAGACTCGCCTCCACCACGTACTCGCCTGCCAGCAGATTTTGCAAGACGAACCGGCCGCTGCGGTCGGTCACCGCGCCCACAGCGGTGCCGAGCACGGTCACGTTGACGCCGAACAGAGCGCGGCGATCGGACCTGTCCAGGACCTTGCCTTCGATCTTGACGTCAGATTGCGCCGGCAGATTCTGAAGACCGGTCATGGCCAGCAGCACAAGCGCCAGAGTGTTTTTTTTAAAACGATTCATACGTCGAACTGGTCATCGATGAGGAGACCTGGAGAAAGCAAGGAATGAGCGATTGCAGGAGGTCGAAAAAAAAAGCCCCAGTCTTGCAACATGGGGCGTCGTTATCTTTAGGTACCAGCACCTCACCCGCGAAGGCTAATCCAATCACTCTCTGGCAGGTCTCCTGGCTTTGAACGTCAATCCTACCGGTCGCGCCTTCCCGGTTTCCCAGTGGCTTTTGCGATGCGACTTTCGTAGTTCATTACAGTAGCGGGGCTGCGACGGATTTGCACCGTCTTCCCTTTTCATCCGTTTGGAACCAAAGCATGCGTTTCAAAGAGCGATGCAATATAAAAAGAAATTTTTATGAAAGCAACAGCTAATTAACCGGTCAATCAAAAAAATCCCAGACAAATCCCCAGCGCAGCTGCTGTTTCGGCATGGAATAGCCGGGAAGCAGCTGATAGTCGATGCCGGCGAAATTTTGCAGTAAAAAGAACAGGCGCGCACTTTTAATTTTAAGACCCAGATGGGCGAACGGAACGACCACCGGCGACAGGGCGGTCGACGGCCGGCGCGTGCCGGGCATCAGGCTGTTCCCGTCCCGCTCTCCCCAAGCGTCAAATCCGACGCGCAGCCGCACATCCAAATCGCCGGCGAAAAAAACATTCGCATATTGCACACAGCCCCAGGCCTGTTGCGACGGTTGCCGCAGCGGCTCCTCCTCGCTGTCGCGGAACTGACGCAAATCGGCATAAAGAGAAAAACAGCGGTTCAATTTCTGTTCCACACCGATGTCCACCGCCCAGCGGTTTGCGTCCTGCGCAAATGCCGCTGTTTGCGATTGCAGGCGGGAAAGCGTCATACGATCGCTGCTGTAAGAAACACAGATAAAATAGCGGACCGCGTCGCTGTTTTTTTCCACCGCCCACCCCCAATGATCGCTGCGTTCCTGCTGAAAAGCCCGGTCGCCGGCCACATAGCTCTCCACGCCGCAGCCGCCGCTCAGTCCCGCCGAAGCGATATGGCTGCCATACCACAGCCGTGAATTCCATCCGCGCGCTAGGGTTGCGGCCAACTGGGCCTGGGGCAGTAGGGCGATCTTTTCATCTCCAAAGCGCAGCGCTTTAATGCCAGCGAGCCAGAACCAGGCTGCGTTGACCTGTGATCCTATTTGCGTCCAGGCTTCCAGATCATTGCGCCGGCTGTCGCTGCGACCGGCGATCTCCATGCGGCTGTGCTGCCACAGTCCGCCGCTGTGCCACTGCAGCGGGCCGAACCGTCGGCCGTATTGCATCAACAACCGCGACCGGCCGGCGTTCTGAATCTGCTGAGCGGCTGGGGATGGACGATGATAAAATTCGCGATAGAGATCGGTGTACTGCCACAAAACGCTGACGCGATGGGCCTGCAGGCTGAGGCCATGGTCATAGCGATCAAGTTTCTCATGCAAAAAAGGAACCTCGGGCGTCGGCGCCGACCACGGCACATCGCGGTCCATTTTGTTGAGCAGCAACAGATAGCGCAGCCGCCACTGCGGACCGAACCGCCGTTCGACGCTCAGATTGACCTTTTGCGCGCGATACTTTTCATCCGCCGCAGTGCCGCCGTAATTTTTCAACACCGCGCCGGCCGTGAGCGCGCTGTGCAGCGTTGGTTTCAACCCCAGACGCACATCGACATCATCATAGCCGTTGCCGCCGGTGCGGTAGGCGGTTGCAGAGCGCAGACCGCTGCCGGCCAGATCGCGGCCGGCCACGTACAGCGAATGTCCGGGCGAAATCAGCCCCGTGGTTTCGCCGCCGGGTCCGGCCCAGGCGTCCATGCGCTGGATTCCTTCCACCGGAACCAGATTCCAATCAACCACTCCGCTGACCGGGTCATTCAACAGCAGGCCGTCCCAAGTCGCATCCAGGTGGCGAAAGGAGCCGGCGAACAGGGCGGCGGCGGCGAGTTGGCCCACACTGCCGCGATCAAAGACGAAAACGCCGGGAACTTTTAGCAGATCCGCCGCACTGCCATAGCCGGAGCCTTGAATAGCCGTCGAATCGATCATCCGTATGACCGGCCAGGCCGGCGTATCGCTGTTCACTTCAGAATCAGCCAGCGCCGGTCCTGCAGACGCCGCAGCGGCCGTCAGGCAGACGATCAGAATCAGGATGTGTTTCATAGCAATCGCTTCAGCCTTTTAAGCAACACAGGAACCAGGACGGCAAAACCAACGGTATTGACCAGCAGATGAACCAGGTAAAAGACCATGCCGGATATAAAAGTCATCGCCATTTTTCGCCTGTCGCCGCCGGCGATGAACACCGCGAAACTGAGGGTGGTCAGCATGTCGAACACCAGCGTGCAGAAAAAACCCATCAGACCGAACCAGGCCATGCGCACCGCTGCCGGCAGGTCCAGCCAATGGGTGCGCCCCACCATGCCGCCGGCCCAGCCGACCACCGCCATGGAAAGGACCTGGGCGATGAGCAAGGGCAAGGAGGGCGCGCCGAACGGATTGAACATGGAAAATAGAAATTCAGCGGTCAGGCCGATGAGCAGCCCGTAGAGCGGGCCCATCAAAAAACCGGAGATAAAAATGGAAGCGGTGACGAACTCAAAATTGGGCAAAAGCAGGAACAGATAGCCGATCGCGATCGATGCCGCCGTCAGCAGCGCGCACTGAATGATTTTATGGTGCCGTGGTCGTTCTGCTGTTTGCATGGTCCTTCCGGCGCTTGCATCGTCCTGATGATTCACTCCGCCAATTTACTAAAATATCCCCTCATTGGCAAAAGTTAAAAAATGGCTTGCAAATAGAGAAATTTTTGATTACAATAAGGTGTACTTTATTACACTAAAGAGACTACCATGCAATTTGAACAGATCAACGAGGCCGTTCAGGTGCTCAGCCATTATGACGGCGGCAAAATGCGTCCGCTTCGTTTTCATTGGCGCAACCGGACCTATCACGTGGTCCAGGTCCATGGCGTCTGGCATGAGGCGCTGGGCAGGGACCGGGTTTTCCATTTTCACGTATCCACACGGGAATCCGGTTCCTTTGAACTGATTTATAACCATAGCGCCATGAGCTGGCGCATCGGCCGGGTTACCGTAGGCTGACCGCTCGGCAAAGGACGTTTGCAGCTTTAAACGGCCGCTGAGAAAGCACAGGCCGGCGGCCGTTTCATTGCGCCGGCAAATTCCGTGGCAGACTTTTTTTTATGGAATTCTTGGCCATTTGCCGAAATGATTCAACCACAGAGGACACAGAGGATCACAGAGAAAAGCACAAACCAAATTTCTCTCCGCTTGACTCCGTTGCCTCTGTGGTGAATTTATTTCACAGCAAAACATTCGCCCAAAGCGCCGCACTGTCCGGTAGGGCGTTCAGGAAAACTTTTTCATCTCATCCTCGATGGCCTCGCGAAGCGATTCCGCCTCATTGCTGCCGATGAGAAATTTTTTACCGGATTTGTAGGTGATCTCCACAACCTCTGTGCCGGCGATGTTGTACATCCAGCCGGCCGGCGTGAGCCGTATTCCCCAGCCATAGTGCCACGGCACTCTGATCACGCGGCAGCCGGCGATTTCCCGCACTCGAATGGTTTTGCTGAAAACCCCCTGACCGAACGAGCAGACGATCACGCCGCGTTCCACCACCACCGTCAATTTGTAAAACATCACCAGCGCCATGATGAGAAGAAGCAGCGCCATATAATGCACCAGACCGATGGTTTCCAACGTGGTGGAAGCCAGGGTGGCGATGATGCCGATCACCAGCAGGCTGATGATCAGGTAGCCTGTCTGCGAATTGCGATAGGCGATCATCTCGATCTCCTTTCAGCGGTCCAGGAATAGACCGGGAACGCAGCGGCTGTTGCGGCCCGGTCCCTTGCTCTGAACCTTCTGGTTATAACAATGCCTATTCGTGCGCCATGCCGGTGACCGGCTCCTTGCTCTCGCGGGTATAGGAGAGACAGAACAAGAGCGCCGCCAGGCAGAGATAGGCCAAAGTGAACTGATACGGCACCTGCTGGGCGATGCCGCTCAACTTCCACGGCAGATACATGGAGCCGTCGGGCATGGCGGAATGGATGATGCCGAAAAAGGAAAAGAACGCCAGCACCACCAGATAGAGCGCAGAGATTTTCAAGCGCCGATCCACCAGCTCTGCGAGAAAGGCGGCCCAGAGCATAGCGGTGACGATAAAGCCGTTGCCCAGGGCGATGATGACCTGCAGTTCCGGCAGCGCCTTGCCTGGCGCGTTCATGAGCTCGTGGAATTTTTCCGCAGGGATGGGCTCCGGCGAGCCCATCTTGATCGCCAGCAGCCGGGCCACGGTGGGAAAAAAGGCAAAGGCCACGGCCGGAGCGTGGCGTTTGGGCACGGCGACAAACGCCTGCATGATGATATCAAAGGCGACGAAGACCAGAATCGGCGCCAGCACCGCGCGCGGGATCAATTCGATGATGAACGAGACATAGCCGAGCATGCCGCCCAAACCGACAAAAATGCCGGTGAGCAGGGTATAGCCGGCACGGGATCCCATATTTTTGTAAGCCGGCTGACCGATGTAGGGCGTGGACTGGGCGACGCCGCCGCACAGACCGGCTGCCAGGGTGGCCACGGCTTCGGTCAGCAGAATATCGCGCGTATTGTAATCATCGCCGGCCACCCGCGCGCTCTCGGTGACATTGATGCCGCCCACCACAGTGAGAATGCCGAAAGGAATGGCCAGGGGAAGATACTTGACCGCAGCGGACAACCCTTTCATGAAATCCAGCGTCGGCAGCGGCAAACCGAAATGCAGATCCAGGGGCGGTGGACCGCCATAGGTCCCTCCCACCAATCCCAGCGGTCCGATCAGATAATAGAGCCCGGCGCCGATGACCACAGAGGCCAGCACGCCGGGTATTTTCCCCGGCAGCCGAATCCCGGCCACCAGTGTGTAGAAAATCATGCCCAGAGCGATCACGCCGACCAGCGGCATGCCAAAAATATCGATCAGCGGCGTCATGCCGATCAACCCCAATCCAATGCCTGCCAGCGAGCCCAGCAGTCCGGCCTGCGGCACCATCTTTTGCACCCAGCGGCCGAAAAACGAGAAAACCAATTTGACTGCGCCCATGAACATCATGGTGGCCATGCCGATATACCAGGTCATCATCGCCGCGTCGCGTTCCGAATAGCCTTCTGCTTTCAGTCCCATGAATGCCGGCCCTAACACCACCAGCGCCAATCCGATGGTCGAGGGGGTATCCAGTCCCAGCGGCATGGCGGTGACCTGTGTGTTGCCGGTTTTCCTGGCCAGACGAAAGGCCATCCAGGTATAGACCAGATCGCCGAACAGCACGCCGAAGGCGGTGCCCGGGAACATGCGCGTATAAACAATGTCCGCCGGATATTTAAAGACAAAGATCAAAATGCCGGCGAGAAACGAAAGCACGGTCAGGTTGTCGAACATGAGGCCGAAAAAACCGTTGAGGTCGCCGGCCACAAACCAACGATATTTCGCTGAAGCCGATTTGGACATGTGTCCTCCGTATCCTTGAGAGTCTGTCATCAATGGGTCAGCAATCCGGCGATGGCCGCAGTCATCCAGGTGGCGATGGTGCCGCCGAGGACTGCTTTCAGGCCCAGTCGGGCGATGTCGCTGCGCCGGTTTTCCGCCAGCGGTGAAAGCCCGCCGATCTGAATGGCGATGGATGAAAAATTGGCAAAGCCGCACAGGCTGTAGGTGGCGATGACGATGGATTTGGTGGACAGCAGACCGGCGCCCACCGTGTCCGCCATCTTGAGATAGGCGACAAATTCATTGACCGCCAGTTTGATGCCCATGAGGCTGCCGACCTCCAGCGCCTCTTTCCACGGCACGCCGATGATGAATGCGATAAACTGAAAGATCAGGCCGAAGAGCAGCTCGAGGTTGAGCGGCTTGTTAAACTGATTCATCAGGATCCCGTTCAATCCGGTCAGGTTGCCGACAAAGCCCAGCAGCGCGTTGATCAGCGCGATGAGGGCGATGAAGGCGATGAGCATGCCGCCGACGTTCAGCGCCAGGCGCACGCCGTCGCCGGCGCCGCCTGCGGCCGCTTCGATGACGCTGCCGTAGCTCTTTTCGACTTTGAGGCGGACAGTGCCCATGGTCATGGGTTCGCCGGTCTCCGGCATCAGTATTTTGGCCACCACCAGAGTGGCGGGAAAGGCCATGATGGAAGCGGCCAGCAAATGGCCGGCGAAAAATACCTGCGACTCTTCAAAGGCCGCACCCTGGGACTTGGCCAGGGCCAGCCCCAGCATCTGCATATAAGCGGCGAGCACGCCGCCGGAGATGTGGGCCATGCCGCTGGCCATGATGGTATAAAGCTCTGACTCGGTCAGGGTGGCGAGATAGGGTCTGATCACCAAGGGGGCTTCGGTCTGGCCCATAAATGTGTTGGCCGCCACATCCAGAGTCTCCGCCCCGCTGGTGCGCATCAGCCGCTGCATCGCCCAGGCCATGCCTTGAACGATCTTTTGCATGATGCCGAGGTGATAGAGCACAGCCATCAGGGAGGCGAAAAAAATGATGGTGGGCAGCACTTGAAAGGCAAAGATCACCCCCAGGCTGCTGTCGCCGCTGCTTTTAGCCAGCGGGCCGAAGACGAACTGAGCGCCGTCGCCGGCAAAATTGAACAGAATGACGAAAAGCCGGGAGATCCAGTCAAAGACCTCACGGCCGAGGTCGGTTTTAATCACCAGAAAGGCAAAACCGAATTGCAGCAGGATGCCGGTCAGCACCAGTTTCCAGTTGATCGCTCGCCGGTCGGCGGAAAAGAGAAAGGCGAGAAAGGTGACGAAGCCCAGGCCGATGAGACCGTGAAAAAGCGAAAGGATGTGCATAGCGTCCCTTTGTTGTGGTTGGGGAAGGATTTGCGGGAAAATATAGTAAAGATTTGCCAAGGATGCAAAAGATTCGTGCAGCCGATGCGGGAAGAAGCGTCGCAGCCGGGCCTCATGATCGCCCTGGGAATTTTTTACCGGCGGGACCATCGGCCGGGCCTCTTTGCCCGGTCAACACCTGATAAATTCCGCGGGAAAATTCTATCTCTGGAATTCAAGGTTATTCGCAGATATTATTCAACCACGAATCACGAGGACACAGAGGATCACAGAGAAAAGCAAAAAAGGGGTTCTCCGTTTAACTCCGTTACCTCTGCGGTTGGCTCTTTTCAATAAAACACAATAAACCGCAGAGGATACAGAGGATCACAGAGAAAAACAAAAAAGGGGTTCTCCGTTTAACTCCGTTACCTCTGCGGTTGGCTCTTTTCAATAAAAAACAATAAACCGCAGAGGACACAGAGGATCACAGAGAAAAGCAAAAAAAGGGGTTCTCCGTTTAACTCCGTCACCTCTGCGGTTGGCTCTTTTCAATAAGAAACAATAAACCGCAGAGGACACAGAGGATCACAGAGAAAAGCAAAAAAAGGGGTTCTCCGTTTAACTCCGTTGCCTCTGCGGTTGGCTCTTTTCAATAAAAAGCTATAAACCGCAGAGGACACAGAGGATCACAGAGAAAAACAAAAAAGGGGTTCTCCGTTTAACTCCGTTACCTCCGCGGTTGGCTCTTTTCAATAAAACACAATAAACCGCAGAGGATACAGAGGATCACAGAGAAAAGCAAAAAAAGGGGGGCGCCGTTTAACTCCGTTACCTCTGCGGTTGGCTCTTTTCAATAAAAGACAATAAACCGCAGAGGATACAGAGGATCACAGAGAAAAGCAAAAAAAGGGGTTCTCCGTTTAATCTGTCGCCTCTGCGGTTGGCTCTTTTCAATAAAAAACAATAAACCGCAGAGGACACAGAGGATCACAGAGAAAAACAAAAAAGGGGTTCTCCGTTTAACTCCGTTACCTCCGCGGTTGGCTCTTTTCAATAAAAAGCTATAAGCCGCAGAGGACACAGAGTATCACAGAGAAAAGCATAAAAAGGGGTTCTCCGTTTAACTCCGTTACCTCTGCGGTTGGCTCTTTTCAATAAAACACAATAAACCGCAGAGGACACAGAGGATCACAGAGAAAAGCAAAAAAAGGGGTTCTCCGTTTAACTCCGTCGCCTCTGCGGTTGGCTCTTTTCAATAAAAAACAATAAACCGCAGAGGACACAGAGGATCACAGAGAAAAACAAAAAAGGGGTTCTCCGTTTAACTCCGTTGCCTCTGCGGTTGGCTCTTTTCAATAAAACACAATAAGCCGCAGAGGATACAGAGGATCACAGAGAAAAACAAAAAAAGGGGGGCGCCGTTTAACTCCGTTACCTCTGCGGTTGGCTCTTTTCAATAAAAAACAATAAACCGCAGAGGACACAGAGGATCACAGAGAAAAACAAAAAAAGGGGTTCTCCGTTTAACTCCGTCGCCTCTGCGGTGATTTTTTCACAGTAGAAAAGGGATAAACCGTTTGGTCCGTTTCATATACTCCCGGTAAGGCTCGCCGAAATAGCGCACATTTTCTTCCTCTTCGCGCAACACCGTCAGAAAGAGAAAAAACGTGGCCGCTGCCGCCAAAACCAGGCCGGCCGACGATATCCTTTTAAAGAAAATTCCCCAAGTCAGCAACAAAAGCGAACAGTACATCGGATGCCGGATGTAGCGATAAATACCGGAGGCAACCAACACGGTGGTTTTTTCAAAAGAGACCAGCGGCCCATCGTCCCGCCGCGGATCCGCTTTTCCCATGCGACGCAATTGCAGAAACCCGCACAGCACGACGCCGGCAGAGAGAAATAACAGCGCCCAGGAGAGCAGCTGATGCGGAGCGAGAGGATTCTTGAACCAGTAGAAAACATTGAGCAGAAACAATCCCAACATAAACTCCCAGGCGAACAACCGATAAAATCCATGGAAACGCGGCCGGGAAAGAGAAGCCCAGGAGAAAAAAACCAATACGCCGGAAAGAACCAGAAACAGAACGCATTTCATAAACGCCCCCTAATAAATAATTGAACAACAAACAAGCATCGATCGCCTAAAGTCCGATGCCGTCCAAGCCGGCGCCGCAAAAGCGGCAGCCGCCGTTGTGAACATGATTCGCCAAAATCTGAAAACCATAGCGCTCGATCACCTTTCTGCCGCATTGCGGACAATAGGTGTGTTCGCCCTCGTCCCCGGGAATATTGCCGCTGTACACATACCGCAAACCGGCCGCCAGGCCGATCTCGCGGCCGCGCTGCAGCAGGGCCAACGGCGTGGCAGGCGTTTGCGTGTACTGGTAATCAGGATGATACCGGCTGATGTGCCAGGGCGTCTCAGCGCCCAGCTCCTGGCTGATAAAACGGGCGATCTCCTGCAGATCGGGCTCCGAGATCTGATCCGGCACCAACAGCGTGGTCACCTCTACCCATACGCCCAGCCCTTTCATCAGCTTGAGGGTGGCGAGCACGCTGTCGAGATCGCCGCCGATCACCCGACGATAAAAATCTTTGTTCCACCCCTTCAAATCAACGTTGGCGGCGGCGAGATAGGGCGCCAACTCCCGCAACGGCGCTTCATTGATATACCCATTGGTGACAAATACCGTGGCGATCCCTTCCGCCTTGGCCAGTCGGGCGATCTCTAAAGCATACTCAAAATAGACCGTCGGTTCGGTGTAGGTGCAGGCGATGGTCCGGCATCGCCGCAAAATCGCTGCGTCCACCACCTGCCGGCTGGTCGCCAATTGCCCGGTCGGCTCGCCATGCACCTGAGAAAGATCATGGTTCTGACAGAACCGGCAATGGAAATTGCACCCCATGGTGGCGATGGAAAAACTCGCAGACCCGGGATAAACATGGAACAGCGGCTTTTTTTCGATCGGATCCACATGCATGGCCGCCGCCTTTTCGTAAACCAGCGAATAGAGCACGCCGCCGCGATTCCGCCGCACGCCGCACACGCCGACTCTGCCATCCGCCAGTTTGCAGGCGTGCGGACACAGCTGACAGACTACCTGGCCGTTTTCCAGAGCAATGTAAAATTGCGCCTCTTTCATTTCACTCCTCGCTCACCAGCACTTCCAATGTGAGCAACGCCTGCACTTTGATATAATCTTCGCTGAAAATCTGCCGTTCCTCGCCGTTGCTGCCGTCCAGGCTCAATTCCGTGGCGATGAAAACCGGTTTCAGGTCCATTCCTGCATTTTTAAAAAGCGCCAAATCCTCTTTGTTCAACTCCAGGGACGTTTCGATATGCCGGGCGGCCGACGCCCGGCCGGCCGCATCCATCGCGGCTGCCGGCAGCTGGATCGGGCCGAGAAGGACGTTCGGCCGGTCGTACAGGCGCGCCAGGGCATCGGCCAAGCGCAGGTGCAGGACGCCGCCCAGAGGCAGATGGTTTTCGATTCTTAATTGAATCACTGCACTCTGCAACCGATCGGTGGCGTCAGCGGAAATCCGCACGATCTCCCCCTGGTCATACAGATCGCCCTCTTCCGCCGCGGGTTTGATCTGAATCTGAGTGGTGTCCAGACGCACCTCTTTGGCGGTCCAACTGACTCGAGCCGGCACGTCCAATACGACTTGGGCGCGCAGATAATCCGACGCGCTGATTCGACCATAGGTCATGCCATCGCCCACCCAAGCCCGGCCGGCGATCGCCAGATGCGTGGGACGAATATCCATAAACTGAACGATGGGGCTGTTCTGGGCGGTAAACAGGGGCAGCCGCGTGCGCACTTCGCCGCTGCCGCCCGCTTGAATTTGCTCATTGATGGTGAAAGAGACGCTTCGGCCTTGCTCGTTCCAGGCCCGCAACGTGCCTTCGAAACGAAGCGGCAATTGGATGGTATTGAAAATATCCAGCGCGAGTCTGGCGTCGCCGAAACGGACATGATCGAGATCGTCGAGACGCTCGGGCAGAGAGAGGCTGCGGAAAACCGTGTCCAGCACCACCTCCTGCTCTTGCAAGCGGCCGGACAGATGATCGATCGCCAGATCTGAAAACGCGACACGAGCGGTAAGTTTACTTTGTTGATCCAGCACGTAGAGCTGATCGCCCGAATCCCGGGTCACGCCGTCGAAATCGAGATGCAAAAACTGCGCCGCGCCGTTCGCCGGCAGATCCAACCGGGCGACGAACTGACGCAGATCGATCCGGCTGACGGAGCGGGAATGGGACGTGAGCGGTACGACGAATTGGAGCGGATCCCCGCTGCCGTTTTTGATCTCCTGGATTTTCCACGACAGAATCTCTGCGGAGATGGGCGTGTGGTTGTCCAGCGTCACAGCCACTTTGCCTCTTTGAAACGCCATCTCTTCGACCTGCAGAGTCATTCCAGGCAGCAACTCGATGGATTCTTGCTCCTGCAACGTAAGGCTGGGAAGTTTGGCGTGCAGAAAAGAAACCCGCATCTCATCGATCTGCGTCAGCGCCTCCAGCGACTGGTCCGGCCGGATCGGAACCGCGGCGCCGGCAGAGCCGGCCACAGAGCCGGAGATCAGCCATTGATTGTTCTCCGGAATGCGTTTGCAGTTCAAGTCCAGCGCTACCAGCGCCGAGTCATAGGGATCGATCCGCGCCACCCGCGGCGCGCTGAGTAAAATATCGCCGCTGACGCCGTCGCGCAGCTGCAGCGCCACATTTTCCAACGCCACCGGCAACCGGCTGTAAAGGCGCAGCCGGCCGCGGCCGGTCTCGATGACCGCGGAACGAAAGCGCTCGTCCGCATGCTTGACTCCCGCCACCCGTTGAAATACGGCAGGGTGAATGACGACGCTCTGCCCCTCTTTGCCCGTCGCTTCGCTGCACAGCTGCAAAAAGCTAAAGTGATCATAGCCGACGATCATGTTCGGTATCGTCAAATCGGTGAGCGCCACCTCAAAAGTCTGTTCAAAATCATCGAGAACAAAATTCTCGCCGATGGCGGCGGCCGCGATCTCCTCTTCCACGTGAAAGCCCAGGCGGCCTTCCGCGTCGAACATCACTCGGTCTTCGTCTTCGACCATTTCCCTCACGGTGTAGGAGCGATTCACCAGCGGGATGTTCCATTGGGTCTGCCAGCTCGGCGCCTTGGGCGTTTTCAGCGAACAGCCGGCGCACAGCAGCAGCGAAAATAAAAAAAATCGCAGGGCCCTTTTGTCTCTCATTCTCTTCATCGCCCTTCACCGGGCCAGAGCGGCCAGGATAAAAGCCGCAGCGCCCATGCCGATCACCGGATAAGCGCCGCGGCAGGCTGCGGTCTTTTGATCGTAATGCTCCGGAATCATCTCTGCATTGCGGGCCGCTTGGCGCATCACCCACTCCCAGAGCAAATCGGCCTCCTGTTTTCTCTTCATCCGCATCATGGCCGGTATCATGCGCAGGGTGACGAACAGGTTCTCCTCGCCGACTCCGGCGTTCAATGTACGGCCCAACGCATAACCGCGCGTCGGGCTGATGCGCAGGTGAGAGTCCAGGGCCGCCAGGGTGGTGCGGGCCGATTTCCATTCAGGCAGCACCACGCCCCAATTGACCGCTTCCATAGTAGAACTGTCCAGCAATTCCGGAAACGATCGTTTTTCCCAGCTTCTCGCCAGCACTTTGGCCTTGCCCACGGTCAACCGGGTCAGAATGCTTTCGCGCAGCCGCGCTGACTTTTCGGTGCACTGTTTCAGAACCGCCGCATCCTCCAGCGTCCGCGCCAACACCGCTGCGCAGGTCAATCCCTGAAAAGCGGCGGCGGAGGTGTAAAGGAACTGTTCTCCCGGCACCGGCGCATCCCACAGGCCCGAGTCCGCGCGGATCAGATCGTTGTCGGCGAACGAAAACAGCAGCGGCTGCACCACATAATCTTTAACCAGAGACCAAACCTGATCCAAAAAAGCCCGGTCGCTGCTGTGCTTGTAGTAATCGTGCAACGCCCATAGAAATAACGGATGGCTGCTAAAGTACAGCCGCGGCGCGTCGCCGATCGAGGTCGCGCGTTCAAAGCCGATGCCGCTGTAATGCGCCAGCGACACCATATAATTGCGTCCCAAACCCCATTCCAGATCGCCGATGCGGTGAGAGCGAAACGAGCCGGCATCCGAGTAGAGCATGAATTTCAGCGCAGCCCGGGCTTCGCTGAAATGGCCGACCGCCGACAACGCCGCCACGCTGTAGCTCATGTCGCGGGTGACCGCGATCTTGTCATAGCCATAGGCCAGCGAGTTGACGATCTGGCCATAGCCCGGTCCTGGTTCACGCACCTGCGCCATCTTGATAAACGCCAGAGATTGACGGAACACTTCGTGCTTGAGGGTGATGATGTCCGCAGGTTCGTGGCCGGCGAGGTGCCAGTGCATCCACCATCGCTGTTCCGCCTCCACCATCCGTTTCGGCTCTGTTTTAGCCAGGTCCGCCAGCACCTTGGCCTGGGTCGGCGGCGTCATGCCGCCGGTGTACACACCGGCGAACATCACCCACAGGTCGTCTTTATCCCAGCCCTCGGTGACCACCGTTTGCACTTCGCGCAAAGGCGGATCGATGAAAGGAAGAAAATGCGCACGGGTGAGGCGGAATCGTTTGGCGGCGGGAATGTGCAGAACCCAAAACAGGGCTTTGTGTTCGAGGATCATCGGCGCCCAGATGTAGGAGATCAGGCTCGCCTTTTCCGTGGTGTGTTCGACGCGGATGATGCAAGTGCCGTTGATATAGCCGCTGTTGGCCACCGGCCATTGCTGCAGCGGAATGGAATGGGAACCGATGGTCATGCGAAAGCCCAGCGCCTGCACCAGATTGGGCGTGCGATAGCCGGCATCCCAGTCGTCGTTCAGGTGAGGATAAAAAGCGTCCACCACCCCTTTGTCGATGTGATAGGTCGCATAGCACAGGCCATTGGCCGTGGGCAGATGTTCGATCGACCGTTGCGCCTCTGTCGCAGCTGCACAGCAGCCGCTGACCAGGAGAAAAATAAGTGAAAAAGCTTTCATCGTTCTGCATGGGACGAAATTCACCGCCACCGCACGCACCTCCGAATCCGTTCCACCTAACATACCGCCGCCCTTGAAGCGTTGCGGAATTCAATTCTCCTTTGCAGGCTTTTGCGTCAACGCCAGCAAAGACTTGATCAGCGCCTGAGTTCCTTCACGGCCTTCGCCGCGCGCCTGACAGGCGGAAAAAAGCTGATGCACCAGACTCAAGCCCGGCGACGGCAGCTGCATCTCAAACGCGGATTGCAGCGCCAGGCGCAGATCTTTTTGCTGCAGATCGATCATGAAACCCGGCGCAAAATCCCCCGCAGCCATGCGCGGTCCCAGATTGCTCAACTGCCAGGAACCGGCTGCGCCGTTTTTCACCGCTTCGATCATCACTCGCGGATCGACGCCGGACCGCTGTGCGAAGCGCACCGCTTCGCACACCGCCAGGTTGGTGACTGAAACCAGAATTTGATTGCACAGTTTGACGGTCTGACCCATGCCGTGTCCGCCCACATGGGTGATGGTCTTGCCCATCGCCTCCAGCACCGGACGGCAGCGCTCCAGAGTCTGCGCCTCGCCGCCCACCATGATCGCCAGAGTTCCGGCTTTGGCGCCCACATCGCCGCCGCTCACCGGCGCATCGAGCATCTGCGAGCCCTTTTCCTTGATCTGCGCCGCCATGCGCTGTGTGGCCGAGGGCGAGATGGTGCTCATGTCGATCACCACGCTGTTGGCTTTCAAGCCCTGCATCACGCCGTCGTGGCCGAACAGCACCTGTTCCACATCCGGCGTATCGGTCACCATGGTGATGACGATGCTGGACCGCTCCGCCGCCTGCTTGGCTGATGCAGCGGCGACGGCGCCTGCCTGCAGCACCGGTTGCATGCGTGCCGGCGTGCGGTTATAAACCGTGAGAGAAAATCCGGCTTTGAGCAGATTCAAGCACATGGGTTGTCCCATGATGCCCAGGCCGATAAACCCGATGCGCTCCTGTGCCATTGTTATCTCCATTTTTACTTTTCAGACCCCGGGGTTGCCGTGGTTTTTACTTTTCAGACCCCGGGGTCGCCGTGTGCGCAGACCCCGGGTGTCGCCGTGGTCTTTACGGCGACCCCGGGTGTCATTCTTTGAACCCTTGCCAACGCCCCCGTGTGTCGTTTCAGATTGCGCGACTCCGGCTGTCGCATTCAAGCGATCACCCCTTATACACCCTTGCCATTTTTTCCGCCCACAGCGCCTCTTCGTCTTTGCCGTGTTTGCGGCAGCCCAGGCTATAAATACGGCATTTTTCCACCAACTGGCCGGCGGTCAACCGCCGTTGTTCATTCGACAGGGGCTCCTGCCGCAGCGTCTTTTCCAGACTGATGATGCGATAGCGGTCCAGGCTGTGTTGCTTGGAAAGCTGCGGCCAATCGCCGGCCTGTTTCACGATCAAGCGTTCCGCCAGGAACAGCACCGGAAACCGTGAACAGACCCGCAGCCAGAGATCATAATCTTCGCACGCCGGCAGCTGCTCATCGAACAGCCCCGCTGTTTCCAGAACGCGCCGATGCAGCAGCACCGACGACGGACTGATGATGCACAGCGCTAGGCAATGTTCATAGATCCAGCCTGAATGCTTTTGATGATGCTTGCTCTGATTCTTCCAGCGGCCGTCTTTGCGCCACTCTTCATCCGTATAGCAGATCAGCGAATCCGGCTGCTCCTGCAGGGCCTCGCACTGGCGTTGCAGTTTGTTCGGTTTCCACAGATCGTCGGAATCGAGAAACGCCAGCCAGTCGTACCGCGCCTCGCGGATGCCCCGGTTGCGGCCGGCGGCCACGCCGCTGTGCGGCTGCCGAATCATGCGCACGCGATCTTGGAAACGAAGAACAGCGTCGGCGGTGTCATCGGTGGAGCCGTCGTCCACCACGATCACCTCATCCGCCGGACGGCTCTGCGCCAGCACCGAATCAATGGCCCGGCAGACCAGACCCGCGCGGTTGTACACCGAAATGATTGCGCTGATTTGCAGGCCTGTTTCACTCCTCTCGCAGAATCAAGTTCAATGCGGCCGAATGACCGCCAGCAAAAAACAGAGCAGCGTGACCGCCGCCAAAGCCCCGGCCGCAAGGGCGATGGCTTTTTTCTCTCTGCGCGTTTCGCGAATGCCCATCAGGGCGCTGATGACGAATCCGCCCGCGAATCCGCCAAAATGGGCCCAGTTGTCGATATTGGGAAAAAGAAAGCCGAACACAAAGGCCATGATCGCCCAGGCACCCACCTGGCGATAAAGCGCGCTGCCGAAATCTCCGCCGCGTTTGCGGCCGTAATAGATCAAACTGCCGAGCATGCCGAAAATGGCGCCCGAGCCTCCCAGCGTGAACATGGAGCCCATGGCGACCGAAAGCATAAAGCCTGTAACGCCGGAGACGGTAAAAATGATGAACGCCCGGCCTGTGCCGAACAGCTCTTCCACCATATAGCCGAGCTGGCGCAGCCACATCACGTTGAACAGAATGTGCAGAATGCCTCCATGCAGATACACCGCGGTCAGCAGCGTCCACCAGCGGCCATGGCTGATGGCGTAGCGGCCGGTCATGCCCATGCGGTCCAGGCTTTCCATGCCCGGAGAGAGAAAAGACAACATGCCGCGCGGATGCAGAATGGCCGAAAGATCCAGCGCCAGGCTGATGACATACAGAGCGATGCAGGCAACGGTCAACGAGGGCGCCAGACCGCGGAAATCAGCCAGCCAGCGGCTGAGGCTTGGGCCCCAGCCCCACAGGCCGGGATTTTTCCTGCCGCAATGAATGCACGAGGGGGCATTGACCGAAATCAGCCGGCCGCAGCCGGGACACACCATGGATCCGCTTTTTTTCCGTTCAAGCATGAAACCACCCTTGCGATAATGGCGATAAAAAATGGAATTGATTTGCTCAATCTGCCGCTTGTCGTGAACGGCGCCGCCGTCTCGGCGATGAAAACGCCTGAAAAAGACCTTGCGACGCCGTATCGGCGATTGCATCAGCCGCTGTAAAACCGCGTCCAAACGCCGGATGCACCGCCCTGGCCAGTGAACCGCACTTGGCCGATTGTGACAATATGCAAAAAATCTCTGAAATATAAAACCATCTTTTTCTTCCGCTCCTGCGCAGCCTGCAGGCTGCGAAAAAGCTGTTGATTATGGCCGGCGTAAGGTCTATATTTAATGGCGCAAACCATAAGGAGCATTATGAAGATAGGCATTGTCGGCCTGCCCTTTTCGGGCAAAAGCACGCTTTTCAACGCATTGACCGGTTCCGCGGTCAGCACCGGCGCTCACTCTATCGGCAAGGCGGAAGCGCAGCACGCGGTGGTCAAAGTGCCGGACCAAAGGCTGGAGCGGTTGTACCAGATCTACAAGCCGAAAAAAAACGTGCCCGCCACCATCGAATATCTGGATCTGTCCGGATTGAGCGCGGACGAAAACAAAAAGGGCGGCTTCAGCGACCAGTTCCTCGGCCAGATCCGCATCGTCGACGCCATTCTGCTGGTGATCCGCTGTCATCAGAACGAGAACGTCAGCCACCCGCTCAACAGCATCGATCCCAAGCGGGATCTGCAGCTGGTGGAGTCCGAGTTCATTCTCAGCGATCTGTCCATCATCGAAAACCGCATGGAGCGGCTGCAGCGGCAGATGCGCGTGCGCAAGACCGACGCGGACGTCAAAGAGTTTCATCTGCTGGAGAAATTCAAAGCGCATCTGGAAGCGGAAAAACCGCTGCGCCGGATGCCCATGGCGCCGGACGAAGAGCTGATCGTGCGCGGCTATCAATTTCTCACCCAAAAGCCGCTGCTGGTGGTGCTCAACATCGACGAAAAGGACATCCGCCGCGAGGCCGACATCAGCGCCGAATTCGCCGAGTGGAACGCGCAGCCGGCCACCGCGGTCTTGCCGGTGTCCGCGCGCATCGAAATGGAAATTCAGCAGCTGCCGGAGGACGAGGCGCAGGTGTTCCGCGAGGACGCCGGCATCAAAGAGGCTGCCATGGACAAGCTGATCCGCGCCTCTTACGATCTGCTCGGATTGATCTCTTTTTTCACCGTGGGCGACGACGAAACCCGCGCCTGGACCATCCGCGCCGACACTCCGGCGCCCGCGGCCGCCGGCGAGATCCACAGCGACATTGAAAAAGGGTTCATCCGCGCCGAGGTGGTGAGCTATGACGATTTCATTCAGCGCGGAACCATGGCCAAATGCCGCAGCGACGCGGTGCTGCGCCTGGAGGGCAAAGAGTACATCGTCCGCGACGGCGATATCATCAATTTCAGGTTTGCGAATTGAAAAAAAGCATTTTGTCCTCTTTTTACTTGACATTGAAAAAAAATAACCCTATACTTTATCATTAGCAGCAAAATAAATCTTTCCAGAACACCTCTCTCCATTCTCGCTTTTTAAACAGAAAAACAACTTCAAGGGCATTGGGGCATGGGGTATGTCTTGCCGGTTATACCGTTTGTCAAGTTGCGTTTTTTCCTCACAATGCAACAGGGCGGCCTGCTGCCGCGTTGGAAAGGTTCCATGCTGCGCGGCGCTTTCGGGTTGCAGCTGAAAAAGCTGGCCTGCGTTTACCCCGATGAGCCGGACTGCAGACCCTGCAGCTTGCGCCATGCCTGCGCCTACGCCTGCATTTTTGAACCATGTATTGAAAAAAAACCTCCGCAATTCCTGCGCGGACTCGACACCGCCCCCGGCCTTACACCTTTTATTGCCCCGATTTTACAGAAAACTTTTCTTTCGACACTGGTTTTCAATTCGATTTCACGTTGATCGGCACGGCCTGTGCCTGGTACCGCGAAGCGATCATTGCCATTCTTAAAATGGCCCAGGCTGGTCTTTCCGTTCGGCGGCATCCTTTCAGCGTGCAGGCGATGCACATGCTGACCAGCGGTGGAAAAGAGTGGCAGATTGTATATGATGGTTCAAGTATGCGCAGCGAGCCGATCGAACCTATACCTGTACCGCCGGCGCAGAGCCTGCTATCGCCGTTGCGTCTTGAGTTTGTCTCTCCGCTGCGGGTTAAAATCAACGGCAAATATGCCGGCCGAATCACCTTCCGCCAGTTGACCTTTCAGATGTTGCGCCGCGTACTGGAGCTGGCCTATTTTTATGCACCGGACCAACCTCTCGATTGGGAGTTCAACCATTTGCTTCAGACTGCCGACACTATTCCAGTGGTCGATCAGCATTTTCAATGGGCTGACTGGGAGCGCCACAGCAACCGCCAGGAAACCGACATGCAGTTGGGCGGCATGCTGGGGCATCTGACCCTTGAAGGCGATCTCGAGCCCTGGCGAGAACTGATCAACGCCGCCCACTGGCTGCACATCGGCAAAGGGACGGCGTTTGGGTTGGGAAGGGTGGAGATAAGGGAATGCTTGTAAACCACTTGATCGGAGCAATATAAGACAAGGATAAGCACAGCATTTCAGAAACTAAAGGATTACGCTTTTTTCTAATTCACAACTATTGACTAATTCCCCATTTCAGAGAGTCAATAGCATCTGAAACCAATTCCAATCATGGAATTCTCGGATCAATGAACGCACATTGTCCAAACAGCAGAGTTAAAGTATTTTAGATAACAGCATAATGAACAATGCAGATGAAGAAATGAATTCTAGATCTGATACTTATGCCGGTAGCAAAGGAGGAAACATGCTCAAGAGTCAGGATATTAAAGATCGTACCGAAGAATATTGGGAGTATAAGTGTGATTATGACTGCTACATTAGGGAATTGCTCGGTCGAGAGCTCGCAGAAGCTAGAAATCAAGATTCGACGAGGCTACACGGCTTGGCACACCCAGTACACGCGCTAGCTATGACGGTAGGCGACTCTTTCGAGCCGTTGATACAAACCGTCTGTGTACTGAAACCGCAGCGCCTGATATTAATTCTCAATCGGAAGTATGGAGATAGCATATCTGGCATGGATCATGGAAGGGAACTCTGCCGTCTAGTGAAAATGCTAGGTACGGTACCCACCCTGCCGTCCGACCTTCGGCCTTCGCTTACTGATAATTACTTTGATATCTTCGAGGTTCCTCAATATTCCGGACTACCTTGGCGACGTGCATTTACTCGCCATTTCGATTTAATTGAGATTGCACAAGATACGCCGACTGAGGTCTTTCGATCGCTACTTTTGGCGTTTCAGGCAATCGAAGCCCAACCACCGAAAGAATTTATGAACGCAGTGGATATAACTGGTGCTAAAAAAAGCATGGTAGTGGGCGCATTCCTTTATGCGGTGCACTCTCGACTTCCGATCACCTACGTTGACTTTGATAAATACAACTCCAGTTTTCATCGCCCGTATGGTTATACCTGCAGGATTGGGCAAATTGCTGATCCTTATCAAGCCTTCCAGTTGCGAGATTGGGAGCGGGTCATCCAACTGTACAATCGCTACAATTTTCGCGAAGCACGTGAATTAGTTTTAGGCATCCAACAAGTCATGGCGCAACATCTAGACGGCGAAAATGAATACTTATTATATGAGCCGACCGATATTGAGCGAGTAACGCGACTTGTTCGAGTTTTTGATATGTACGGTGCCTGGGAAAATGGCGATTACCGGAAAGCAAAAGCAATTTACGATGCCTTTTCTCCTTCGTTGCCGAAGGAAATCGTTCCCAGCGCAATACTTGTACTAGGAAGCTTTTGGCCTTCAACATCAGATGAAGAAGATCCTGGCAAAGCTGCACATAAACTTTTGCATGAACACATTATGCTCAAACGCGGAAATGATCAATTAGCGTCCTCGATTTTTAGTCAACCTATTCAATTACTCTCTTATGTACGCGATGAATTGGCCAAAGTCAAGCGTCTGGTCTCAAAAAATGAGGATTTTCGTTCGGCATATCTGCGAACTGCCGGTCTGCACGAATTTCTGTTGAAGGCACGCCTGGCTCTCTGTTGGCTGAATGACGGACTTGAAGTGAAACCAAAGGGAGAAACAGACTGGAAGAGGCTCAATTCCTGGAAATTGGATCAGCAGAGACGCGCATTTGAGGACATGTTGGAAGAATCCAATGAATGGAAGCTGCGCAAAACCCTCAAATCATCCCCGCCTACGGAATATAATGTTTCAGGCGGCAACGTACGCCGGTCTAACACTGCCCCTGTTCTTCAAGCTTACAGCGCAGGTCATTCGTTAGATTTGGATACTCCCAGCCAGCAAGCTCAAGAAGTCACACAAACACCCATCTTCATCAAACTACGAGGAGAGGCAATTCACACACATCTTTATATCTCAAATAACATTTCAGAAGCCGCTATATCTTTAGTGACACAAGCTTTAAAAGAATTTGAAGTTAATTGGCTGGAACATTTCCATGCCGGAAGCCTGCAGGCTGCTAATGATCAAATATTTGAATGTCCATCTTGGGCAAGATTGTGTGACACTCTAAAATTGGATTTTCTTCCCCCCAAGTTGCGTAATTAACAAGGAGGAATCTCATGCGCTACCTACTGGCCGCTGAAGCTGATAAAATACAAGAATTTATCTTTCGCTCCTCACGGTTGCGCGAAGTTGTCGGCGCCAGCCAATTGTTGACACGTTTCTGTATGGAAGGTGTGCCTTTGCTACTCGAACAGCACGCATACGGTGGCAATCGTTCGCGTGACATCGTCGTCAACGATGGTGGTAGTTTTCGTATCATCATTGAAGATTCTGATCCCAAGAAAGCCTACCAAAAGGCAAAGCAGTTCGGTTGCGATCTGGCGGAGCTGTATCGCCTTGCCGTGGATGGTGTAATCTCAGTGGCCGAACCTATACCGCTCGAAGACGACTTTAATGCGGCGAACAAAGCAGCCGGCAAGGCATTGCACCGAGCTAAAAGCCATCGTGAGGGTGCAATCGCCGAAGTTCATATGCCCTATATCGCGTTTTGCGCTTCCTGTGGTGTTGGTTTGGCTGAACAGCATGGCAAACTGGCAGGCGAACCCTCGAATGCCCAGTCACGATATTTGTGTAAAGCTTGTCAGACCAAGGCATGGGAGCGAAACATTAAAAAGCATACCATACTTGGTGACTTTTTGGAAGAAGTAGTAGGAAGCGAGGTAGATGCTGCATCATTCGAATGTCCTAAAGA
>Ga0209311_1000115_pt1 | contig 93473 bp, 65 predicted proteins | sample AD_UKC045_MetaG_FD_184417 | JGI IMG/M metagenome (GOLD analysis project Ga0209311, IMG submission 184417) | Active sludge microbial communities of municipal wastewater-treating anaerobic digesters from USA - AD_UKC045_MetaG (SPAdes) (version 2) | ecosystem: Engineered > Bioreactor > Anaerobic >...
ATATCTATTTGCGACATACCTTTTTCTTCGTTTTCGGTCTTGTCGTAACCATATTCTTTTCGTAGCTGTCTGATAACATTTATTTGCGCTCTAAGTAAATGTTCATAAAGCATTAATATTTCTTCAGGAATTTTTGTAGACATAGTATCCTCCAAATTAAATGTAATGCTGGAAGATACAAAATAATATATGTAATGTCAAGTGAATTATGCAACATACATTATTTTTTTCTTAAAATGTCCAATGTCGAGACCACGACATGAATGTCGTGGCAATAAATGTGGGTAGCATATAGTCCCGGCTTTAGCCGGATTCGTAATAAACTGCCTGAAGGGGGTACTACAAACAGATCGCGCCGGGGTTGCACCCCGGTGCGCACTAACGGGAGGACTTGGCCCTCACATATTAAATCATAAACCAATTCTTGAATTTGCTTTTAATTTTGCATGCAGGTGGCGTAGCCTTCTGGCCTTGTACGTTCCAGGGCTCAGCCCTGGGACGATCATACAGACCTGGAACAAAAAATAATATTACACTTGATATTTTAAAAGACATTTTGCATATTTATTTGTAATTGAATATAAAGAACAAGGTTGGAATATGAAACTTCCCAATCGAGAGTATGCAGATATTCCACAAACTAAACTAATTGATTATTTACTTTCAGAAAATCATGCTGTAGGACGATCAAAAGCAACATTTTTCAGGAATATAGGATTTGATGAATTGAATCACCTGTTACTCAAAAAAGCAATATACGATATAGCTCAAAAGGAGGAAATAAAACAAGTTGTACCTTCTGTTTATGGTATCAAGTATGTGATTGATGAAGAACTTTAATCTCCAATGAAAAAAATCTCAAAAATTAGAACGATCTGTATTATAGAAAAAAACCAGAATCTACCACGTTTTATTACGGCATATCCCATATAAAAATGCTTGAATTAAGAAAGATAAATTATGAAAGAATTCGATTTAATAGCGCTCAAACATGATATTCAAGATTATGGCCTAAAATCCGGGGATGTCGGTACGGTTGTGCATTGTTATGATGATAAAGACGGCTTTGAAGTGGAATTCATCACAGCCGGGGGTAAGACTATTGCCGTGCTGACGCTATCAACCCGGGATATTAAACCATTTGAAAAGGCAGAAATCCTGCATATCCGTGATACAGCCCTGGCCACAGGTAATTAGGGGATAAATCATTTCCCGATAGAACCAGGCGGGGCCGAAAACCCCAAACCAACTATAACAGCCCCCTACCCTGACATTTCGACGAGCGGAGCGGGGAGAATCCTGCTCTTGCGCCTGAACAGTGCCGATACAGATCGCGCCGGAGTTCCCTTTGCCTACCATGCTGGCGCTTGCATCATTGCCACGATCTTTAGATCGTGGAATAGCCTAACCCCTCACCCAGGCTTTAGCCTAAAAATGTATATTTGACTAAAGTCATTGTTTTTATTTATATTAATCCACGACATGAATGTCGTGGCAATGATAACGGAGGGTTTGTAGTCCCGGCTTTAGCCGGATTCATGAATACCGCCTGAAGGCGGGACTACAAACGACAACTAACGGTTACAAACAGATCGCGCCGGGGTTGCTCCTGCCCACCCTGTCATTGCGACAAGCGGAGCGGGGAGAAATCCTGCCCTTGTGCCTGAACAGTGCCGATACAGATCGCGCCGGAGTTCCCTTTGCCTACTATGCTGGCGCTTGCATCATTGCCACGATCTTTAGATCGTGGAATAGCCTAACCCCTCACCCAGGCTTTAGCCTAAAAATGTATATTTGACTAAAGTCATTGTTTTTATTTATATTAATCCACGACATGAATGTCGTGGCAATGATAATGGAGTGTTTGTAGTCCCGGCTTTAGCCGGATTGATGAAATACCGCCTGTAGGCCGGACTACGAACGAATAACGCCGGGGTTGCTCCTGCCCACCCTGTCATTGCGACAAGTGAAGCGGGGAGAATCCTGCCCTTGCGCCTGAACAGTGCCGATACAGATCGCGCCGGAGTTCCCTTTGCCTACCATGCTGGCGCTTGCATCATTGCCACGATCTTTAGATCGTGGAACAGCCTAACCCCTCACCCAGGCTTTAGCCTAAAATATATATGACTAAAGTCATTGTTTTTATTGATATTAATCCACGACATGAATGTCGTGGCAATGATAACGGAGGGTTTGTAGTATCGGCTTTAGCCGGATTCATGAATACCGCCTGAAGGCGGGACTATGAACGAATAACGCCGGGGTTGCTCCTACCCTCCCTGTCATTGCGACATACGGAGCGGGGAGAATCCTGCCACTGTGCCTGAACCGCCCCCCACAGCATAAAATAATTAACAAAAGGGGATTGTACCAGTGAAAATGTAAAATATTTGTTGCATATTTCCGCAAAATTTAATTAATTTACCTGCCATTCGATATGGATTTTATTACACGGGTACGGCGGGAGTTTGTTGTATATTATATGATGTAAAATTTTTGTACTGGTTTGAAATGGTATGGCTATTGTTAATGAAAGAAACATTATACAGTCAAATCCAAAATTAATGGAGCAAGCACAGGCAACATTCAATTTTAGTAAACAGTTTACAATTTTATAAAAAAAAATTTGCTATATGGAAATAATTTCAACTATTGGAAGATAAAATTATGTTAGGGAAAAAACATTTGGACGAAAGCAAAGATGAGACAGTACAATTGGGCCAAAGTGACAACCGAAATACTAAAAATGAAAAAGATTCTATAGAAACTACTTTTTCAATAAGCCTTGCCCGATCTTTATTAAATGTATTAGAAATAACTCGTCCCAATTTATTCGGATTTGGTCTACTAAATCTTGAATTTTTACTACCTTGGAAAAGAGAAGAGCGACGCAAAACGTTAGAAGAAAAAAAATTATCTCTAGTAAAAAATTTACTTGAATCAAATATTGACCCAAAAGTTTTTGACATTCTTTTACAAAACGAAATAGACCGTATGTTAAAAGTTAAATTTGGTACCGCCTTTTTATTAATTACTGTGTTTTTTTCAATTGTTTCTTATTCAATTGTAATATTAGATGGTATTCTTAAATGGAATGTTTCACAAATTGCAATTACATCATTAATAATTGAAACACCAATACAATTTGTAGGCCTTTTATATATTATTGCTCGAAACTTATTCCCTCAAATTACTAATAGAAATAATGATTTAACTAATAAATATGAAGATGATTAAACAAATTAGGACGTTTTTTATTTTTATGGAGCAATGTTCCGTTAGAAACCAAATTGAAAATATTATAAATCGTTGAAAAAGTAATGTTTATAAAAATTAAAAAATTGCCTAATAATACTAAAAGTAATTGATGTTTTCCAAATCTGGTAAAAAAGAATGAACAAAAAAAGTGGTGAATTTGAGATAAATGTTGGAGATAAACTTGTTTAATGCCGATCAACCAATTCTTACGTCTAAAGATGACATTTTAGGCAGGAAAAATTTTGCATACAATTTAGCCGATACAATAACAAGTTATAAAGATAAAAACAACATCGTTATTGGACTTTATGGTGAATGGGGTTCAGGCAAAACTTCACTTTTAAATCTAATTACTGAAAGAATAAATTTAAAAACAAAAAATTCAAAACATAAACCCATAATAATCAAGTTTAATCCATGGAATTTTTCAGAACAAAATCAATTAATAACTCAATTTTTTTACATTTTATCTTTATCATTGAAAAGAAAAGATAATTCAACCAAAATTAAAAACATTGGTGAAAAGATAGAAGATTACTCACAAATAATAGAACCCTTATCACTTATTCCTGTTGTAGGGCAATATTCAACACTTGCTAAAATTTTCACAAAATTGACAGGAAGTTCAATTAAGAAGTGGGGAAAAAGTAAAGAAAAAACAATTGACGATATTAGAGATGAATTAAATAAACTCCTTTGTACAATAAATAGAAAAATTATAGTCATTATTGATGATATCGATCGTTTAACACCAATTGAGATAAGACAAATATTTCAATTAGTAAAAAAACTAGGTGATTTTCCTAATACTATTTATATTCTTTCTTTTGATAAAAATGTAGTATTAAAAGCATTTGAAGATACATTTAAAGGATTTGAGAAAGAGTATTTGGAAAAGATAATTCAAATACCAATTGAAATTCCTCAAATTTCTAAAGCAGAGATATACAAGTTATTTTTTAATAAACTTGAGCAAATAATTGTTGATATCCCTGAAGACATATTCGATTCTAACCATATGAGCAATATCTTTCACGATGGGTTGAAATATTTTTTTAATAATTTGCGTGATGTAAATAGATTTACAAATACATTATCTTTTAATTTTTCATTAATAAAAGGCAAAGTTAATCCAGTGGATTTTATTGCTATAACAGCTTTACAAATTTTTTTACCCAATATTTATTATCATATAAGAGATAACAAGGAATTATACATTGAATCAGATCAGTCACGAGATAATAATCAATTACTTAATGAACATCCAAATTTGAAAGAATTCAATGATATTATAAGTACTGTAAATAATTTCCCACATGATAAATTGATTGATTTTTTAACCAGATTATTTCCAAGTCTGGGGGTTGTATTCAATAGAATTAATTATAATTATGATTCTTTTAATGAAAAAAGAAAAAAAGGAAGAATATGTTGTACGGAGATGTTTGATATTTATTTTACTTTAACAATCCATAAAAATCAAATAACTCTGATTGAGATGAAATCGATATTATCAAAGGCAAATAGTTATAAATTATTTTCTGATTCACTGATTTTAATTACAGAAAAAGAAAAAATTTTATATTTTTTAGATTCATTAGGGGATTACACAAAAGATAAAAATTATATACCAGATGAAAATATTAGTACAATTATAAATGTCCTCATGAATCTTGGTGATACATTTCCTGAACAAGATTTTGATTTGTTCACTCATAGCACATCAATGGATATTTTTCGAATAATACATCAATTATGTCTTCGTTTTAAGGATCATGAAAATAGATACAACTTAATTAAAAATGCAATAGAACAAGTAAAAGATAGTATCTATACAATAGTTTATGCAGTTAATATACTTGAAAAACAACAGGATAAAAATAACCCAAATAAAGACCTTAATTCAATTGACGAAATGATAGTAACATCAGAACAATTTGAATTATTGAAATTACTTTCTTTAGAGAAAATTGAAAAATGGGCGGCGGATGGTCGTCTTTTAAAACATAGGAATTTTGTTACTATTTTATTCTATTGGAAAGACTGGGCAGGTATTGATGTAATAAATCAATATGTTAAGAATTTGATAAAAGACAAATATAGTTTAATTCTATTTATCACTTCTTTTTTAAATAAATCAAAAAGTTATGGAATGTCAGATTATACAGGTAAGGAAAATTTGAGTATTAATTTAAAAAGTTTTGAAGAATTTATTGATATTAAGCTAATTGAACCACAAATAAGAAAAATTTACAACTCTAAGAAATTTGAAGGTCTTAGTGAGGTACAAATTAAAGCTATTAATCTTTTTATTGATACACTTGATGGAAAAATAAATTATGAATGGTAAAATTAATTTAAAAAATAAAAATTTCTCCCTCCCCTCTCCTGCCCTTCCAGAATCATCCCCAAAAAAATCCCAATAATTCCAAATTCTCTCACTTTTCTCTTGACAAACTTCTACAAATGTAGTATATTCTACTACACATGTAGAAGTAACGGAGAAAACCAATGAAACTATCCGATGCCGAATGGCAGATCATGAATGCGCTGTGGAAAAAGCATCCCGCAACGGCGCGGGAACTGATGGAACAGATGCCCGCCGATAACGACTGGGCTTATACCACGGTAAAAACCATGTTGACGCGGCTTATCAGCAAAGACGCGGTGAGCGAGCACAAACGCGGCAACACCAGCGTGTACGAGCCGCTGGTCTCGCAGCAAAAAGCCCGCTCCAGCGCCCTCAAATCCCTGTTCGAAAAAGCGCTGGACGGCGCCCTGGAACCGGTGATGCACTATCTCGTCGAGGAGAGAAAACTCTCGGAAAAAGAACGCCGCAAACTCATCCAAATCCTGGAAGCAATGGACAAACCGGGAGAGGAGGAAGAAAATGAACCTCATTAATAATATTGCCCACCTGTGGTGGCAGTGGATGGGCGCCATGCTCTGGCAGGCGAGCCTGCTGGTCATTGTTATTTCCTTGCTGGATTATTTTTTATTCAAACACGTCTGGCCACCGGTGCGTTACGCCGTGTGGATACTGGTACTGGTCAAGCTGTTCATTCCCCCGGACTGGTCGCTTGCCACTGCGATTGTCCCTAAAATCCAGCCGCTGGTGCAAAAACAGATTGCGGAAAAATGGCTGGCTCCTTCCAGCGAAACGTCAATACAGAATACCACAGCGGATATGGCCGCACCCGCTGCAACCGACGCCAAAGCGGAACCTGGGCAAGGCATCCCCTCGCTGCCCTTCAGCAATATCGCGGCAGCAGCCCCGGTTGCCGCCGCGCCGGTCTGGCAGGTATACGCCATGTTCGCCTGGCTGCTGGGCATGCTCATCTTTGCCGCACTGCTGCTCGGCAAAATCGCGCAGCTCTGTAAATGGCACCTTATGCAACAGGAGCGGGAAAACATTCCGGTCTGGTTCCACGAAATTCTCACCCGCACCGCGGCGCGCCTCAACCTGGACAAGCTGCCGGCCATCGTCTATTCCGACAAAGCCGTTACCCCGGCGGTGTATGGCCTGTTCAATCCCGTCTTGCTGCTGCCGCTGCATTATTTCGACACTCTCACGGAACAGGAAGCGGAACACGTGCTGCTGCACGAACTGGCGCATCTCAAGCGCGGCGATCTGTGGATCAACGCCCTGTGCCTGTTGGCGCAGATCGTCTACTGGTTCAATCCCCTGCTGGTGTGGGCCAGAAAGCAGCTCAGGCACATCGGCGAACTCTGTTGCGATATGACCGTCGCCAATATTCTGAAAGAGAAAACCACGCACTACCGGCAAACCCTGTTGAACACTGCGCGCGTCATGCTCACCGAATCCCTCGATCCTGGCATGGGACTGCTGGGCGTGTTTGAAGAACCGTTTCGGCTGGTAAACCGCCTCAAATGGCTGGAAAAGAACACCTGGAAAGACCGCAAGCTGATGATCGTTATAGCGGCCATGGTTTTCATTTTCATGGCCGGATTCATCCTGCCGATGGGCAGCCAGGGCAAACAGGCAAAATCCGCCGCCGAACAGACGGAACAGCTAACAGATAAAGAACCCGGAACGCCCCTTGCAGAAAACGCAGAAAAAGACGCTTCCTGGTGGGACAAGCTAAAGAGCAAAAAATCCGGAAACTGGGATTATAATTTTTTCCTCAAGGAAACGGAAGAGTTTTACGCGGTAGTATTGCCCATGCAGGGCCCACTCGACCAGGTCTACGACGCCATGCATCGCCTGCAGGATTATTGCCGGGAACACCGCATCCAACCAAACGGGCCGTCCTTTTTGCGGCAATTATCGCAGAACAGTATTGCCGAGCCGGAATATGCGCCGGTGTGGGAAGTGGGTTACCCGGTCGCTAAAAAAATATCAGTCTCCGCTCCCTTTGAACTGAAAAACTTCCCTGCGGAAAATTCCGTTTGCTGCCGGTTGGATCAGTCCCTGGAAGAGGACTCCTGGAACCGGCAAATGGCGAACTATTTATACAATGAAAACCTGGTCGCCACAGATGCGGCATTTATATACTGCCCGGATCAGTTGTATGATCATAACGACTGGCGCCCCAAATGGGAAGTGCAAATCCCGGTGCAAAAGTCCGAAAAACCGTTCCCCACAGTGCCGCTGTACACCAAATGGACCGAGGAAATGGTCGCGCTGGTGCTGCCGGTGCAGGGTTCATACGACCAGGAAGCGAGCGCCCTGGCCAAGTTGCGGGCGTATTTAAAAGAGATCAATGTAGAGCCGCAGGGCGAGCCGTTTTTCAGGTATTTTAACAATAAAGAATTTATACCTGAAGAAGAGGTATTGTGGGAGGTCGGGTTCCCCGTACCCAAAGGCACGGCGGCCGTGGCGCCATTTGAGATCAAGTATTTCCCTGAAGAACTGGTTATCTGTACGGAATTCAAATATGATTATAAAGAATTGCTGCTGTATGTGCACAGCATGGCGCTTTCATATAATATAAATGGTTACCGCGATACCGGCTACCCGATGCGTATATTCAAGAGCGGCGACGTGCATGGCGAGCAGGTCAACGAGTTCCGTATTGCCGTGCGTAAAGCACATTATAATGTTACTCAATTACCAAGATTCTAAGTAAACAAGATGTTGGAGGATTCTATGGCACTTTTAAATAATATCGCCCACCTGTGGTGGCAATGGATGGGACCCATGCTGGTGCAGGTTACATTGCTCATCGCCATCATCAGCATACTGGATTTATTGCTGCGCAACTGGGCCTGGCCGCAGGTTCGTTATGGTTTGTGGATTCTGGTGCTGGTTAAGCTGCTCATTCCGCCATCCTGGTCGTTCAACGGCAGCCTGGTATCGCAATTGCATACACCGGTGCGGCAAGCCATGACCGCGCGGGTAACTGTTCCGGCGAACTTGACGCCCCTCACCACGCCGGCCCCGGCGCAAACGGCGGCGATGCCAACACCGATAACATCGCACCGGGGACTCACTTCCTTGCCGCAGCCCGGACAAGTTGCCGCCGCAAAAGCAACTGCATCCACATCCGCGCCGGACATAGCGGTAAAACCGGATCTGCTGGTCTGGGTTATGCTGGTATGGCTTGTTGGGATACTGGTATACATGGCCCTGTTATTCGGTAAAATGCTCAAGTTGCGGCGCTGGCACGAGCAGCAAAAAGAACGCGAAATTCCGCAGTGGTTCCATGAACTGCTAGTGCTCTCTGCGCAGCGGCTGGGACTGGAGCAGTTGCCGGCGGTGGTCTTTGCCAATAAAGCAGTGACCCCGGCGGTGTACGGCATGTTTCGTCCCGTGCTGCTGCTGCCCGCCGGGTACTTTGATAATCTCAAAAGCGACGACGCCGAACATGTGCTGCTGCACGAGTTGGCGCACCTTAAACGCGGCGACCTGTGGCTGCACGGCTTGACCCTGTTCTTGCAGGTCGTCTACTGGATGAATCCGCTCATGTTGTGGGTGCAAAAACAGATCAAGCAGGTGCGGGAAATATGCTGCGATTTAACGGTAGCCAGTGTACTGCGTGAAAAAACCGCCGCCTACCGGCAAACCCTGCTCGAAACCGCCCGTCGCTTATTGACGGAAAAGGTGGAGCCTGGACTGGGATTCCTGGGCGTATTCGAAGAACCTTACAGGCTTGTGACCCGCCTGAAATGGCTGGAAAAGAAATCCTGGGAAACCCGCACCGTAGCGCTTATCACTGCCTTTGCCGCGGCGTTTATCCTGATGTTCAGCCTACTGCCAATGGCGGAAGCGGAAAAGAATGGGGATGTTATTTTTAAAATGAACTGGGACAAGCCATCGGCTAACGCTCAAGCCGGCAAAGATACTAAACCCATATCCCTGAATATTACCTTTAAAGAAACCGAGCCATTGTATGCGGTAGTACTGCCGATGGTCGGTTCGCCCAATGACCAGTTCGAACAGGCGGCGCAGCAGGTTCGCAGCCTGGCCGCGCAGCAGGGCATCAAGGTTATCGGTTCGCCGTTTGCCCGCTATTTCAGCGATCCCGAAAAAGTAGCGCTGTCGCAATCTAATTGGGAAATCGGATATAGAGTTAAACCGGGCACACAGGCAAAAGCACCGCTGGAAATCATTCAGCAGGTCGGCTGGAATATGGCCTGTACACAGGTGGAAGGCATTAAAAACACCGACCGGGTATGGGAAGCTTTTATTGCCCAAATACAGGATATGGGTTATATCCCCTGTTTTCCGCCGGCTATGGAATTCTGTACGGGTGACCAGGTGGGCAAGGAATTCTGGTGGAAAACCGAACTATGTATCCTGGCATTCCGCCCGGAGGATGGGTATCCCGGAATGGAGATCACCTTTAAAACCACCCCTGAAGAAACAGCGCTGGTTCTGCCCATGTATGGCTCTTATGCACAGTTGCCGCAGGCGATTGCACAATTGGAGAGTTATATAAAGAAAAACCAAATCACAACCACCGGCGACCAGTTCGGCTGCTTTTACAGCGACGCCTCGGAAACCCTGGCGGATAATTATGTGTGGGAAGTCGGCTACCCGGTTGCGCCGGGGACGCAGGCTCATGCGCCTTTTGTCATCAAAGAGTATCCGGCTAGTCCGGTTGCTTCCGCAATAATAAAAGGTAAAGCGGAGCAAGAGTATCCCTGGGCCGCATTTATCACCATGTCGATTTTAAGCGGTCAAATTCCAATGGGACCGGGAGTAGAGATCTGGTCTGCCGACCAAACCGGCAATCCCACTACGGAAATGCTCATTCCGGTAATGGATATGCAGGCAATGGCGCAAGATATATCTGGAATTGTCGCAACTGCCGCGTTAACGGAGGAAAGTATTCCAACGGTTACAAAAAATGAGCAAGTCTGGCATTTTAAAGAGATTAACGAAGAGGAAACCTGGAGTTTGGGCAAAAAAGTGGATAGTAAATTTTTATATACCAGCGACACCTGGATCGGCCAGGATGTTATTGCCCTGGTGGAACCGAACCGGAAGATGATCTTTAATAAAACAGAAAACAGGTTTTACTATGTCAATCTAAAGGATAGCACGTGGGTAGAATCGGCCGTTCCCCTGAACATTCCCGCTTTTGTAGATGATGAACTGTACTGGCGTTATCAAAAAATGCTCAAGACCGGTAAAGTAAAGAAAACCGGGAAAAATACAGACCTGTCAGGGAAAAAATGTACCCTTTACGAGGTAAATTACTGGAATTCATCTGAAAGTGGTAAAACCAACGAACGCGATATTGAAGTTTGGGCAAGCGATGATTTTCCATGTAACCTGGAGTTGTTCTATGGAATGATGGATATTATGCGCGCCCTGCACAACAGCGATACCAAACTGCGCAACGAGTTGGCCAAAGTTAAAGGCATCCAAATGCAGGTTATTGTTAAAGAAAAAAATATGATTAACGGTAAACACTATATTTCCAATGTTGTTGAGGCATCCCAGACTGAAGCCCCGGCAGGTTTGTTTACTGTGCCAGCGGGATTTACCCAAAAAGAACGCCTGCAAAGTAATGATTTTTAACATACAAGATGATCCTCTCCACAAGCGCGGGAACTTGTGGAGAGGAAACCTCATCCTCCAGTTCAACCTGGTTTTTCACAATAAAATTTAAAATACCAAAAGTTTTTTCCTCATTTCCTAAAAAACTTGCACAAATGTTGCTGCATCAAATAATGCTTTCTCCAAATATTATGTAATTCGGAAAAATTTTTACAGGTATCAGCTACCGGAGTTTACCGGACAGCAAAATATAGTTAAACCGATAATGATAATCATATTTGATATTAACAATGTGATACCGGACAATGTGTTTAAAAACGCCTGAACAAGATAAATAATTTACAAAAAATTATAATTACAGGGAGAAGTAACATGCGCAAAAGGATTGGGGTTAGGTTTATAATTTCATTATTATCAATTATTACGTTCATTTTACATACCCCGCTTACCGCCAACGACAGGCTTGAATTTAGTGAAGTAGTTATTGGCGCCTCCGAAAACTTAAATACGATCTTTTTTGCCGGCAATAATGCCTATATAGCCGGTGATGGCGGCGCCTTTCATTGGTCGCCAACCAACGGTAACACCTGGTATAGCTTTTGCCTTCAGGGAGGACCGGATTTTAAAGCCGGGGCCGGTAAAAGCTTCACAAAAGGTGATTCGGATCAAGTTGCCGGCACACTGGCCGGGGTAAACGGGGCGCTCTACCAGCTAACCCAAAAAGAGGGAGAACAGCCGCAGTTACAACAACAACCCACAAATTATACCGGCACATTTAACGATGTTTTTTATACTCCTGTGGAAAATAATAACAGTAATGCCTGGCTTGCCGGATCTGGTTCGGGACTGCAATGGTCGCCCGATTTCGGTTCAACCTGGTACAACCAGGTCGTCACCTATCCGAACGACAACCTGCAATCCATTCATTTTAATAATTTGCAAAACGGCTGGGCGGTTGGCGATAATGGCATCATTTATAACACCACCAACGGCGGTCAGCAGTGGAATTATATCGAGGGCGATCACACTAATCCGGATTATAAAGGAGTCTTTTTCATCGACCCGCAAACCGGGTGGCTCTGCGGCAGCGGTGGAACGATATTGCAAACCACTAACGGCGGAAAAGACTGGACGAAACAAACTTCAGGCACAACCAATACCCTGAATGATATTCTGTTCACAAACGCCACCACCGGCTGGGTGGTTGGCGACAACGGGACATTTCTCTTCACCAAAGATCAGGGGGCAATCTGGTACAATCTAATGTCCAATACCAGTAGTAATTTAAATAAAGTAACCAAGGACTCCAAGGGTAACCTGTGGGTGGCAGGTGATAATGGTAAAATTTTGACCAATAAAAAACCCGGCAGCACCGAAACGAGCATCGGCCAAATCAATTTTGCCGCAATACCGGATTGCTGCAAAACACAACATCAAACAGTGTATGTTAATTCCAGCGGCGATCCGCAATTCCAATGGACTGTTACGAGCGATCAAACATGGTATTCAATAGTACCCAATCACGGCACCGGTTCCGGATATTTTTCCGTATTTGTCGACCCGACCGGGTTAACTCCCGGGCAATATTCCGGAACAATTTCAGTTTATGACGGCCAAGACAATACCCTGCCGAACTGGATTAATATATATATGAATGTGCTTGGCAAAGGTTCTTCAATGTCACCCTTTGGCTCGTTTGACACCCCGCAGGCCGGGACAACTGTGCAGGGGACTATACCGGTTACCGGCTGGGCTCTGGATGATGTTGGTGTAGAATATGTTAAACTGTTCCTGGAGTACAATGGCAATATGAGCTATCTTGGCGAAGCGTCCTTTATTGAAGGGGCCCGGCCGGACTTACAACAAGCTTATCCACACACTCCCAACAATCAAAAGGCCGGTTGGGGTTATATGCTACTGACCAATTTCCTTCCCAATGGCGGCAACGGCATGTATTCAATTTGGGCGCATGCTTCGGATCTGGAAGGTAACTCGACAACACTGGGAGCAAGCACAATTATTTGTGATAACGCCCATGCCGTAAAACCATTTGGCGCTATCGATACCCCCAAACCGGGCGGAACGGCTTCCGGTTCGAATTATAAAAACTGTGGCTGGGTACTTACTCCTCTACCTAACACTATACCCAAAGATGGTTCAACTATTGGAGTTTATGTGGATGGAGTACTGGTTGGACATCCGTTATACAATTTATATGGCGTAGATCTTCATGCTTTGGATCCGAGTAATAATAATGCAGATGGCGCCGCCGGTTATTTTATCCTGAATACCAAACAATATCAAAATGGTGTACATACTATTCTATGGACCGCTGCAGACAATGCCGGCAATTCGGACGGCATCGGCAGCCGCTACTTTTGTATAAACAATTCCAGCAATCCCGCGCCCAGAACCGACAGATCATCGCTGAACTATGGTTCCAACGCCGGCGGGTTGAAAAAACAATACCGGATTGAGAACATATCTGCCGATGTATCACCGGTTACCCAGGTATTTCAGGTTCAAAATGGCGGCGAAGGAATTCTTAACTGGCAGGTCGAATCCGACCAACCCTGGCTGACATTAGAGCCGACATCCGGAATCGGCGACGACTGGGTTTATGCGACAATAAATACTGCCGGTCTATCGGAAGGTTATTACCCCGCACAGATCACTATTTCAGAAATCAATAACGCCAATCCGCCCGAATATATCAAAGTTGAACTGGCGGTGCGTAGTCAAACCTCTGCGCCGATAGGCGAATTTAATTATCCCGATTCCGGGCGCACCGTAAGCGGCAGCATTAATCTATACGGCTGGGCTCTGGATGATATTGGCGTCGAATCGGTGAAAATTTACCGGCAAAACGGCGCGGAAAAAATATATCTAGGAGATGCGGCCTTTGCACAAGGCACCAGACCGGACATCGCAACCTTTTATGCCTATTATCCTAATTACGACCGGGCCGGCTGGAGCATGAACTTTATTACCAGCACCCTTGAAAACGGCGAGTATACCTTTATTGCCGAAGCAACGGATTTTGAAGGCAATTCTACCGAACTGGTAAGCAAACCGTTCCTTATCGACAACAGCAACGCGGTTCTGCCGTTCGGTTCGCTGGATAATCCCACCGAAGGCGGTATAGCCTCCGGCGAGGGATATGTGGTGTCCGGCTGGGTCCTCACTCCCCAGCCCAATATTATTCCGGTGGATGGTTCGACGATCAAGGTGGTTGTTGATGGCGATACGCTCGGTAATGTTACCTATAACCAGCCGCGCGAAGATATTACTGCGCAGTTCCCCGGTTACCAGAACAGTTCCGGCCCCGGCGGCAAGTTTATTCTGGATACAACCCTACTGCCAAACGGCGTTCATACTATTACATGGGTTGTAAGCGACAACGCCGGCAACAGCAATGAACGGCTTGGAGTGCGTAATTTTATGGTTCTTAACAATTCCACCACCACGGAGATCAAACAAACCACAGCGCTGCCGTACCAAACCGATCTGCTGCCGGGCTATCCAAATCCGTTCAATGCCACAACGACGATCAGTTATCAACTGACAAAGGACAGCCATGTCAGCATATATATTTACGATATCCTCGGCCGCAAGGTTGCCGATTTGCTGGATAATGAGTATAGAACCGCCGGTACATATAAACTGAACTGGAACGGCGCCAGCCGGAGTGGCAATGCCGTTGCCAGCGGCGTTTACCTGCTGGTTTTCAAATCCGAAGACCTGAACAAAACCCAAAAGCTGCTATTATTGAAATAGCCCCCCATAACAATCGACCCATAAATGAATACCTCCCATGTATTCAAATCGCAGACGGCCTCAAACCACCCCGGTTTGGGGCCGGTGCGATAATATCGGATGCCCGAAAATTCAATCACTGCAAACCAACCGGTTTCCCGCTAAAAATATATTTGACATTATGCATAATTTATTGTAGAATAGTAACATTCAAACCAAAAAAATTAAATGCAGATTTGCCAATGGAAGAATTCATCAATATAAAAATACCAGGCGGCGTAAATTTAAACAGGCTGGCGGAAGAATGTAAAAAATCAGATCCGGCTTTTGAACAAACCCTGGCGGAAGAGGGGATTGCGAAGGATTTTGAATTATGGCCGGAATATTGAGCGCTGGGTTATAATCTATTATATTAAGCAATAACAAAAGTGGAATTAAAACATAATTTTTCAGGCATATCCATCAAAAAAGTAAAAACAGGAAAAGCCTGAAAAATTCACTAAAGCATCATGCAGACAAGTTGGGAGCATTGAAAGGTAACAAGAGTTACACACCGGCAATTTTTAAAATATCTTCCTCTGCGTTCCCGGCGATCTCTGCGGTAAAAAATATTGAAACCGCCGAGGTCGCAGTGGACGCAGAGAAATCAATGTTCTATTGTTAAACATATACTGATTTTAAAATCGCTTTTTATTTTTTACTATCGATGATTAAAATGTTGAACAAGTTACCCTAATAAAATTACCTGTTAACAAGCAATGTGGTTGATTTCAGGTATGTAAATTATTCAGGATAGATAAATTGGATATTTAATTCAGGAAAGATAAAATGACTCTTTCTTTCAATCTCCATTCTAAATTTTTCTTTATAATTATTACAGGTCTGCTGTTATCGTGCAGTGCGCCCAAGCCGGAACTGCTGCAACCGGTTAATGTTACCGATATAACAGTCGACGGCGAAATCGGCCGGCGCATCGATGTGACCATTAACAAAAACTTGCTGGCTATCGATATGGAAGATCAATTCCTGCGCCATTTCCGTCAGCAAAAAGAAAAGCCGGAGCTGCGGGACGACTTTTGCGGTATAGGTATGTTTATAGACGGACTGGTTACTTTTGCGGCTTACAAAAAAGACAGTTCCCTGACGGCATTCAAGGATCATATTATCAACGAATTGCTGCACACCCAGGATTCCACAGGCTATATGGGCGTTTATACTCCCCCTATGCGCAAAAAAAACTGGGATAACCACGAAAGCGCCTATATCATAATGGGCCTGGTGAATGATTACCATTATTTTAAAAATCAAAATTCCCTGCGCGCCGCCCAAAGATTGGCTGAAAATATGGTGAACCACAAAGACCCATACATTTGCGGTTTTGAACAGGCGCTGCTCGCCTTGTATCGCGAGACCGGCGATAAACAGTATTATAAATACTGTGTCAATGAACTTGGCCTGCCGGTTTTCAAGGGTGGTTCGGAACATCATTCCACCCATGTGTACGGCTATATAGCCCGCGCTTATGCACAACTGCTTTTGTATGAAATGGAACCCGATCCATTATTATTGTACAGAAGTAAAGCTGCAATTGAAAACATGATCACCTTTCACGCTATGGATATTACCGGAACAATTGGCAGTTGGGAACATTGGAACAACACCTGCGCCGGTATAGGCGCGTGCGGCGAAACCTGCGCCAGCGCTTATGCTCTGCGTATGCTTGGCAAACTACTGCAAATCGAGCGTAACTCGCTGTATGGCGACATGATGGAGCGGATCATTTACAACGCCCTGTTTGCCGCCCAGTCCCCCGATGGCCGCCAGTTACGTTACTTTACCCCATTCGAGGATGAGCGGGTTTACTATCCTGACGACTATTTTTGCTGTCCTAACAACTTTAGGCGCATTATGGCGGAACTGCCCGCTTTTATCTATTACCAGGCGCAGGACAGTATTTTTGTTAATTTATATAACGAATCTCAGGCGGAACTGCTCATTAACGGCAATAAAACAGGTCTTTCGCAAACAACCGATTATCCCGCCAGCGGTAAAGTTATCATTACGGTCTCTCCTGAAAAAGCCGAAACATTTACAATCCTGCTGCGTATCCCCTCCTGGTGCAGTGATGCTCATATCGGCGTTAACGGCGTCGTTGTAGACGCTAAACCGGTACGGGGTCATTTTTATGCCATTAACCGGCAATGGCGCGCCGGCGATGAGATTAATCTTTCTCTACCCATGGAATTGCGGTTCATCAGCGGTACTATGGAACAGTACAACCGCGCCGCATTGATGCGCGGACCGGTGGTTTTTTGCCTGAGCAATGAGGATAATCATAATTTGTTGGATGCCCGAATTCGCAAACAACAAATCCTTGTCGATCCGCAATCCATTTCGGCAGTGGTAGCGGATAGCCGTTTCCGGCCCGGCGGCGCACAATACTCGGTTCGGGCGCTGGCGATTGGCGGTAAAACGCTGCAAAACACCCGGCTGATCCTGAGCGAATTTATAAATCCGGACGGAATTAAAACGTTTTTTGATCTGCCCGATTCTTTATTTAATAAACTGGTTGTTGAAGATGAATTTTTGCTCAAGGATAAATTATAAAAAACTGATGATTATTAACCTGGAAATAATTTAAAAATAGAATGATTATGAAAGCATTGATCGTATACGACACATTTTTCAGTAATACGGAACAGATTGCCCGGGCCATTGGCAATACCCTGTCGACGCTCACCCCCCAGGTTAATGTACAAACCCGGCGGGTTCAGGAGATAGTTCCGGAACACCTGCGGGACCTGGATTTATTGGTAGTCGGTTCGCCCACCCGCGCCTTTAAACCGACAGCCCCCATTACCAATTTGCTGAAAGCCATGCCCCGGCAGGGATTACGTGGAGTAAAAGCGGTGGCATTCGATACCCGGATTCCCCTTGAAGGTATTAATTCCGTGATAGGACGTTTTTTTATCCGGCGGTTTGGTTATGCTGCCGAAAAGATTGCCCGGGCCCTGCAAAAGCACGGCGCGGAACTGGTAGTCCCGGCAGCCGGTTTTGCGGTTAGGGCATCCGAAGGACCGCTACAGGAAGGCGAATTGCAACGTGCCGCCCACTGGTTGGAAGTGATAATTCAGAAAATTGCCGCAGGGGATAGAGAATAGATACAGCGTACAGCAGGTATGACCTTTTTATGGTTTAGTAATAGCAACGTTTTTGAATAAACCTCCAGGTAAAAACTGTTGCGCTTGTTACTTGAACTTTCGCAATATGGAGCGTACCATTTTTTGCATAAAAAATCAGTATTTTTAATCAAAAATTCGCTCGTAAAAAATATTGCTGTTTTGCAATTAAAAAGTTATATTCATAAATAAGAAAAAAACAACAGCATTTCAATAAATCCATTTCATTATTAACCATGTTGGAGTAAAGGAAAAGCTCATGAAAAAAAACAGCGCTGCTTTTTTCGCACTGCTCTGCTGCCTGTTGGCAGCTTCAGGTACTGTAATTGCGGAAAATCCGTTCATTACCGATCAGTTCACCGCCGACCCCACTGCGCGGGTGTTTAACGGCAAAGTATATGTTTACCCATCTCACGATATTCTTGCCAAAGAAGGCATGGGGCGTCCCGGCTGGTTCTGTATGGAAGACTATCACGTTTTCTCTTCAGCAAACCTTACCGACTGGACCGACCATGGCGTCATCGTCACCCAAACCAAAGTGGATTGGGTGGATGCATCTACATACAGCATGTGGGCGCCGGATTGTATTGAAAAGAACGGCAAGTATTATTTCTATTTTCCGGCTGGCGTTAAAAAAGAATATGGCCGGGGTTCTGGTGTAGGTGTGGCCATTGCAGAAAAACCCGAAGGTCCTTATATTCCCCAGCCTGCCCCAATTAAAAATCTTCATGGCATCGATCCCAACATTTTTATAGATAAAGACGGTCAGGCGTATATATATTGGGCTATGGGAAATATTTCCGGGGCCAAGTTGACAGATGACCTGTTAGAGTTAGCCTCAGAACCGCAAATCATCGCAGAAATGCCCAAAGAGGGATTAAAAGAAGGCCCGTTCCTGTTCGAACGCAACGGCATTTATTATATGACCTATCCGCATGTGCAGAATAAAATCGAACGACTCGAATATGCCATCGGTGACAACCCGATGGGGCCGTTCAAGTTTACCGGCGTTATCATGGATGAATCGCCGACTAATTGCTGGACCAACCACCAATCCATCGTCGAGTATAACCAGCAATGGTACCTATTCTATCACCACAACGATATCTCTCCGCAATTCGACAAAAACCGCTCCATCCGGGTGGACAGCCTGTTCTTTAACGCCGACGGTACGATTAAAAAAGTTACCCCCACCCTGCGCGGCGTTGGTTTGATGGCCGCCACTAAAAAACTACAACTGGATCGCTACACAGCCATCAGCGGCGAGGGCGCCTCTATTGCATTCCTCGATACCCTGGACAAGCATCAGGGCTGGCAGGCAATTATGGATAAACCCGGCGCCTGGTTCCGCTACAACAGCGTCGATTTCGGCAAAAAGAAACTGAAAAAGGTCACTGTCAATGCCCTGTCCGCAGCCGGCGGTGTAATCGAAATCAGAATAGATAAATTAGACGGCCCGGTCATTGCTGTGGTTACTATTCCCAAACATACGGGTTGGACTGAAGTGACTGCCAAAGTATCGAAAAAAACCACCGGTGTTCATAACCTGTTTGCCGTGTCAAAAGACAAGCCGGTTGCCATCGACTGGCTGAGTTTTGAATAAACACTATGCGATTCCAAAAATAAATAAGCTCGCCCTGGGGATGTTCCCCAGGGCGTATAATAAAGCAGGTCATTTTATCCTGCAAAAAGTAGTACTATACAATTAGCTTCGTGTGGGGTAATTTTTCACTAAAATAAAATCATTCAAATTCTTACCAACCGAAAATGCAGGAAAATAATAATGTTTTACAAAAACGCACCCACCGGTTATAAAAAGCTGTTGGACGGCATTTTTCAAAAAGCCTGCGTCTATGGCGAAAAAATGCTGCTTTCGGAATTTCAACTGGAAAAGGGCAGAATATTACCGCGGCATGCCCATCCCCAGGAACAGATCGGGCGGCTTATCTCCGGGAAAATTCGATTACACATCGAAAACCAGGCGCAGGTGCTTGAACCAGGCGATTGCTGGTGCATTCCAGCCAACATTGAGCATGGCGCCGATATTCTGGAAGACTCGGTCGCCATCGAGGTCTTTTCACCCGTACGTGAAGATTATTTGCCGGAATAATAATCTTTGCCAAAAACAGGAAATAACGATAACCTTTTCCAGTCCGCTTTTTAAAATATAAATGAACCGTAAATATTTCATACCCTTTTATTCACTATTTTTCTTTAATATCCATCCTCAGCAATTAATTACTACAAATTAATAAAAATCCGGCAACAAATTAAAAGCATTGAATGATTTATGTATTAAATATGTTTTAATACTGATTATCAATCTATTTTGAATTTAATCAACAATATATTAAAAGGGTGAGCAAAGTTGATTCACAGGGATGTTATCGTGTGAAAAATAATAAGGAGAATGCAATGAATAAAAGAATGCACCTGTTTAATTTGTTATTGGTTTGTTTGATAATATCCACTTTGGCATTAGCCAACGAAGCACCGGTATTCATATCGAACAGCAGATTACAGATTTCCATAGAAAAAAATGGCTTGTGGACCCCGGCCGGAACTCTTGAATTTGGGAAAATATTTTCTACCAAAACCATCAACCTGCTAATAGACAATACCGGTAAAGTCAGGGTAAAAATTACGGCCCCAAACTCTTATCCGACGCACCTCGATGCTATTTCGTTAGGGGATAATGCCCCGGCAGCAGTATATGGATTAGATAACCAACCCGACTCCCGGTTGGCCAAAGCTCTCAACAGCGATTATGATATTCTGGATATCAGTGGTCATGCGCCGGTATTTGAATTCAACCGGACAAGCGGTGCAACAACCCTGAGTATCCGGGCGCGTATTGAACCGGGTAAGATCGACGCTACTCCATTTAATTACCCAAAAGAAAATATGTACCTGGAATCAACATCCTTTAACGCTTTCTATTCATATACATTAAATTCCAACCGTGGCAGTATAACTGTGAACGGAGTTCTTGGTAATGAAACACTTGGCAAACCTTTTTTTAAAGAGTTTTCAGTGACGGGTTCCGGACATCCCTCCGACTATACTTATGGTTGGGTACGCAATGATAATGAAAACCTGTATGTGGCTATCGATTTTGTGCCCGATAACTCATGCGACGGCGACCTGGATTATACTACGGTTTATATAAAAAACAGGGCGGGATTAAAATCTTTTACGATCTCCGAGCTACAGCAGCAATGGGGCCGCACCGGTTTTGGTTATACTCCGCGTGCTTTGTACCAGCACAAGGTTTACGAGTATCAAATTCCTTTAACGGAACTTGGTATAACTGAATTTCCTTCCGATCCATTACAACTGGCTTTTGCCGCTTATGGCACGGCTACGCCGCTGGCCAAGGGTCAAAACATTGATAGCTTTGATGAACCCGGCGGCGGCGTAACAGTCACCGTAACATCTTTATCAACTAACGGAAGTTTAGCAGATGGCGCCATGTACAGTACCGAAAGAGATATTCACGGAGTTGAAACCGGCGGTGGAGGCCCGATTGTGGTTAGTGTCAACGATGCTTCTTCAGATAATCTTCGGTTTAACAGCAGCGGCGGGGGTAAAGGAATCGCCTCAATTGTCTGGGATGGAAATGATAATAACTATTCCTCAATTTCTTTTGTGAACTATGTTCGATACTTTGGGACAACAAATGATCGAATTTCCATGCTTAATGTTAACAATTCGGGTTCGGCGTCTATGGATATGATGTTTAAACTTTATCAGGATGCCTCAAATTTTCTGACTTCGCCGGTGCAAACGATACCCTCCGGCAGTGGCCCGGTTTATAAAGAATTCCTGATTTCCAGCTTTATTTCGACAGGAACTTTAACAGATCTTCGCGCCATAGAACTGATTCTCAACAATACATCTTACAGCAGCGGCGCCGATCTGTCGATAGATCAGATCACATTTTCAGATGCGCCGTTGCCCGTAACTCTCGTTTCTTTTTATGCCGAACCTCTGCAGGAAGGTATACTGCTGCATTGGAAGACAGCTTCCGAAGCCAACAACCTGGGCTTTAAAATCTATCGTAATGATGTTGATGGTAGTAATGAGAATTTCAGTTGTATTTCCGGGCTGATCGGGGGACATGGTTCCAGCAGCGAAGCTCATGAATATGCTTTTGTCGACCGGCAGGTCCGGCAGGGTTCTGTCTATCGTTATCGTCTGTACCAGCTTGATGTCAATTCAGGCAGCGAAAATTTGTACGGTGAGATTATTGCCCTGGCGGGTGCACAGGCTATTCAGAATACACCTGTTGATTTTATATTGCACAATAATTATCCCAATCCATTTAACGCTGAAACCTCTATCGGATTTACCATTCCCGCGGCTGCCGATGTCAACCTTTCTATTTATGATATAAACGGGAAACTGGTAAAAACAATTCTCCATAACCAGTTACCAGCCAATTCTTACCAGGCAAAATGGGACGGCACAGATGAACTGGGGCAAGTTGTGAGTTCCGGAGTATATTTCTATAAATTAATTGCCGGAGATTATCAAGAGATCAGGTCTTTATTATTGTTAAAATAGCCTGGTTCATTCCAAAATGTTACTGTATTATTACCTGTAAAGTTTGGCTATATCTCTCGTCCGGGGCTCTTAAACCCCGGACGATCTGTTATGTGGCTATCAATTTATCCTCTATCAGAAAATTAACAGCCACAATGATTACTATCTTGCAGAACAGGGATTAGAACGAACAGACCTGCATTTTTCATACTGTGTAACTAATATTTTCACCGGAAAAGTAATCCTTGATAATTAAACATTATTCTTTTATTTTAAGCTGAAAAATGTATTATGTATGAAACATGACATACTTGATCTTAAAGTCAATGAAATTACAGTCCCGCAATATATCAAACGAAAGCATCCACTGGACAACCAGTGACGAAATGTTGTTTACAGAAGGGAAGAAATACAGCCTCCGTCTCCCTGAAGAATTTCCTATAGATATTAAATTTTACCAATTCAACATAGCTCATCCTATCATTCCAAATTATCATGATTTTTATGAAATCAGTTACTTTTATTCCGGGCAGGGAATCTATCAAGTCGGCGATACAAAGTTCCCTATCAAACCAGGGGCAATTGTCCTAATTCAATCGGGACAAATGCATAATGTGGAAGCAGATAATAATGACTCTGTTAAAACGGCGAGTATTTATTTTTACCCGGAACTAATCTATCATCCGGGGGCATATACATACGAGCATAATTATTTGTTGCCCTTTATTCATCCGGACCTGAATAAAGTTATGCCATTTCATGAAACAGACCTGGGACTATCTTTCCGGGATCTATTTATTGAAATGAATAATGAACTTGTTAATAAACCAAATTTTTATCAGCTTTCCCTGAAAAGCAGGTTATGTGAGATTCTGTTAATATTTCTTAAAAAAATGAATCCAATAACCAAACCCCCAAGTTCAGGCTATCCCTTAAATAGAATCAATCGCTTAAAAAAAGTATTCGATTATATCGGCGACGAATATTCATTTGCTATAACACTGGAGCAAATGGCGGAAAAGGCCTGTATGAGTCCTGCATATTTCTGCCGTTATTTTAAAAAAGTAACCGGTCTATCTCCGAATCACTATATTCTGCGATACAGAATTGATAAAGCCAAGGAACTTCTTATTACATCAGACCTTTCCATCACCGAAATCGCCTTTAAAATTGGCTTTAACAGCTCTAGTTATTTCGACAGAATTTTTCAGCGTTTTACAACCCTTAGCCCATCCCAATTCCGGCAAGCCTATAAAACCCTGCCAATATAGTACCTCTTGACGTTATTCCACTTTATACAATTCTATTCCAACCATTAATGTCAATTTTGTACAAAAAGTTGACAATATCGTTATAGTATTTATTGCCGGATTATCTTATTATAGATCAAGATAAATCACATTTAAACATTATTAAACTAACCAGGGAAAATCCTATGGTATTCATTCAAGATTATACACTGGCCATAATATTTTGCGTATTTGCCATGATCTGCTGGGGTTCGTGGGCAAACACACAAAAACTGGCAGCCAAAAACTGGCGTTTCGAACTATATTACTGGGATATGATCATCGGTATTTTTTTAATGGCATTGATAGCCGCATTTACTGTTGGCAGTCTTGGTTCCAAAGGCGCCTCCTTCATGCAGAATTTGCAGCAAGCAGATGGAACCAGTATTTTGAATGCGATGCTTGGTGGAGTATTATGGAACACCGGCAATTTGCTACTCGTCGCGGCTATATCAGTAGCCGGTCTATCGGTAGCTTTCCCAATTGGCGGCGGCATAGCCTGGATACTGGGTATTATCATCAACTATATCGTTGTAGAAATGTCCGGGAATACGGCAACAGGGAAACCGGGATTTTTATGGAGCGGAGTTGTAATCATCATCGTGGCGATCTATTTGAGTAGTGTAGCCTATAACAAGCTCGCCAAAGAACAAAAGAAACCTTCCTTTAAAGGGATAATACTTTCCGTGATTGCCGGGTTATTTATTGCCTTCTTTTATGGCGTGCTGGTTCGCTCTCTGGACGGCGCGATTGTTGCCGGCGGAACCGGGAAATTACTGCCATTTACCTCTATATCTTTCTTTTCAATTGGCGTGATACTGGGAACGATACCATTAAATTACTTTTTCATGCGCAAACCGATAACAGGCGCGCCGCTGACGATGAAAAACTATCTGGCCGGTACTTTCCGCAATCACCTCACCGGAATACTGGGCGGAATGATTTGGTGTTTGGGCATGGTCGCCAGTTTTCTTGCGGTTGGCGCTGCCAGTCCCGCTATTGCTTACGGTTTGAGTAACGCCGCGCCGGTGGTGGCTTTTTTGTGGGGTATTTTTGTATGGAAAGAATTCAGCCAGGCGCCCAAAGGCACCAACCGGATTTTAACAATTATGTTTATTTTATACCTGATAGGTTTGGCGATAATCACTTATTCAAATGCCTAAGGAACGCTTATGCGGCTTGGAATCAGTTCTTACGCTTACACCTGGGCTATTGGTGTTCCGGGTTACCCGGTAAAAGCCCCGATGACGCCATTACAACTGCTGGAAATGGCAACTGATTTGGGTGTTTCCTGTGTGCAGATAGCCGATAATATGCCGCTGCATCTGCTCAAACCATCCGAATTGACAGAAATCGAGGAGCAAGCGAATTCACGGCATATTGCTGTAGAAATCGGCTCCAGGGGATTGCAGCCGGATAACTTTTTCAGGTATCTCAATATCGCCGGGTTATTTCATTCACCAATATTGCGAATGGTGATCGACGCCGCTAATTTCGAACCCGGTATTGCAGAAATCATCAGCCATTTGCAGCAGTATATACCGTACCTTGAAAAGTACAAAATCAAACTGGCTATAGAGAATCATGATCGCTTCAAAGCCGGGGAATTTTTACAAATACTAAAGTCCGTCAACTCTTCATGGGTTGGAATATGCCTGGATTCAGTCAACTCACTGGGCGCCGGGGAGGGAGTTCACCTTGTGACAGAAGCGCTCGGCCCATATACACTCAATTTTCATGTCAAGGAATTTGCCATCCGGCGTATCGACCACAAAATGGGCTTTATAGTTGAAGGGAAACCGGCCGGACAGGGGATGCTGCCTTTGCCATGGATGCTGGAAAAAATCAGTAATCAATGTCAAAGCGCCATTCTTGAACAATGGGTGCCGCCGGAAGATTCTATCGATAAGACAATAGCAAAAGAAGCACGTTGGGCAGAGGCAAGTATTCACTACTTGAAACATTTTTTTCATAATGATTAACAGGAGTTCTATAATATGAAAAAGAAAAGAATCTGTATATTCGGGTGTGGATTTTGGGCAAATTACCAGATTCCCGGTTGGCTGGAACTGGAAGGCGTCGAAATCCCGGCTGTTTTTAATCGTACCAAAACCAAGGCGGAAGCAATAGCTAAAAAATTTAAAATTCCCCGCTTTTATGATAATGCAGAAGAATTATTGGCAAAGGAAGAATTTGAGGTTGCCGACATCATTACCGATGTCGATACTCATCTACAGTATACGAAAATGGCGGCCAAACACGGCAAAGACGTGGTCTGCCAAAAACCAATGGCGCCAAACTATGCGGACGCCAAAAAAATTGTGCAGGTATGCCGCACGAACAATGTTAAACTTTTTGTCAATGAAAATTTCCGTTGGCAAGCGCCGATCCGCGCCGTAAAAAAAGTGTTGGTTTCCGGGCTGATCGGCGAGGTTTTCAAGGTACGGGTTTCCTTTTGTTCCGGCTTTCCCGTCTTCGATAACCAGCCTTTTCTGGCGGAACTGGAACAGTTTATACTAACCGACATTGGTTCGCATATTCTGGATATTTGCCGTTTTCTTGCCGGTGATGTAAAAATGTTATATTGTAAAACCAACCGAATTAATCCAAAAATCAAGGGTGAAGATGTTGCCAATGTTTTTATGGAAATGAAAAACGGTATCCACTGTTATGCGGAAATGTCTTACGCTTCCATACTTGAAAAAGAAGCTTTTCCGCAAACCCTGGTTTTGATCGAGGGCTCGCATGGTTCAATAAGACTGGATGTAAATTTTAAACTCTCTGTAACCACACGGCAGGGTACAAAAACAGAGACGGTAAAACCGGTCAAATACAAATGGATCGATCCGGCTTATGCAGTCGTGCATTCCAGTATTGTCGATGCCCAGCGGGATATTTTGAACGGCCTGCGCGGTGGTGTAGCTGAAACCAGCGGCGACGACAATTTCAAAACTGTACAATTGGTATGGGCATCCTATCAGTCGGCAGCCACCGGCAAGGTAATTGATATGGATAAATTTTAAATGTTGCTGTTTATAAAGAAAATTATCATTATATAGAAAAACAAAATAAATATAAACACAGGTGTTATTATGAAAAAAATTATAATCTTTATAATTCTTGGTATTATTGTTCCATTATTTGCCGGTGAACCGGTATCGGTCTCTGCCAATAAAAGGTACCTTGTCGATGAAAACGGCAAACCGTTTTTCTGGCTGGGCGATACAGCCTGGGAGTTGTTTCACCGGCTCAATCGTCAAGAAGCGGATTTGTACCTGCAAAACCGCGCTGATAAAGGCTTTACCGTAATCCAGGCCGTCGTCCTTGCGGAACTGGATGGATTGAATACCGACAATGCTTATGGAGAAAAACCGCTTTTCGACAACGATCCGGCCAGACCTAATGAAAAATATTTCAAACATGTCGATTATATCGTTAATAAAGCTGCCAAACTTGGACTGGTCATCGGTATGCTGCCCACCTGGGGCGATAAATACAACAAACAATGGGGCGCCGGTCCGGAAATATTCACCCCGGAAAATGCCAGTGCCTTTGGTGAGTATCTCGCTAAACGCTATAAAGACAAACCCATTATTTGGATACTGGGCGGCGACAGGAACCCGGCAGATGATGAAGACCGGATGATTACCAATGCCATGGCCAAAGGGATCAGACTGGTTGATAAAAAACATCTTATTACCTATCACCCTACCGGAGGCTACAAAGCCAGTGATTTTTATATCCAGGCCGATTGGCTGGACCTGGATTTCTACCAATCGGGTCATCACATACGCCTGGAGCCGCACTATCTTATCAGCTATAATGAAAAATCGCTGTCGCAGGAACCTAAACGACCTGTAGTCAATGGCGAACCCAATTACGAAGATCATCCGGTCAACTGGCTGAGCAATGGCGAACGCGGTTGGTTCGATGATTACGACTGTCGCTATGCGGCGTATATTAGTTTACTCACCGGCGCCTGCGGGCATACCTATGGCAATCATAATATCTGGCAAATGTGGCAAGAGGGTCGGAACCCGATTTCGTTTGTCCGTACCAAATGGAGCCGCGCCCTGGATCATCCCGGCGCTTTTCAAATGGGTTACATGCGGCACTTGTACGAATCCCTGCCCTGGGAAAAGCTGGTCACCGGTAAATATCAAATTCTAAATCCTGATCACTCGTCCTTTCAGATCTGCACATTGTCTGAGGATCAGCAATTCCTGCTGGCGTATACGGCGGATGGGACGGAGTTGACTATAAATTTAAATGATTTGCAATCAGAAAAAGTAACAGCCACCTGGTTCAATCCCCGCGATGGTGAAAGGCTACCGGTTGGTGAATTTGCTACCGATGGCGCACAAACATTTAAACCGCATTCTTTTGGGCGCGGCAGCGACTGGATTTTGATATTAAAATAACGGTAAATTATCGTATGAGTAGAAACCTCACTGCAAAATATCTGATCGAGACATCCTTGGATGTAGAGAAAGCCGCACAAATGATGGCTGGAGAACAATCGAGCGGTACTTTTGTAAAAATTCCGGGGGAAACCGATGAATTAAAAGCTAACCATGCTGCGCAAGTTATAAAAATTGAAATTATAGGTGAATGTGAAACTCCAACATTACCGGGGGCCAAAAGAAAAAACGGGAATACCATTCACAGAGCAATTGTAGAATTAAACTGGCCTTATGAAAATATCGGTAATAACCTGGCAAATCTGTGTGCGACAATAGCCGGAAATTTATATGAATTGCATCCCTTTTCCGGGTTAAAATTACTGGATGTTGAAATTCCAGTTGAATTCACCCAAAAATATAAGGGGCCACGTTTCGGCATTGCCGGAACCCGTGAAAAGACAGGTGTTTTTGGACGACCGATCATCGGAACGATCATCAAGCCTTCAGTGGGATTGACGCCAGAGGCTACTGCAGATCAGGTGAAAATATTGATCAATGCAGGGCTGGATTTTATTAAAGATGATGAACTCATGGGTGATTCGCCCCATTCACCATTTGAAAAACGGGTGGATCTTGTAATGGATGTTATTAATAAATATGCCGACAATACTGGAAAAAAGCCCATGTTCGCATTTAATATCAGCGGTGATATGGATGATATGCTAAAAAGACATGATTATGTTTTTAGCAAAGGTGGTACATGTATTATGCTCAGTATGAACTGGGTGGGTATTTCTGCAGTATCTAAAGTTGCTAACCATACCCAGCTACCTTTACACGGGCATCGAAATGGCTGGGGGATGTTTACACGCTGTGAAGTATTAGGAATGGACTTTTTAGCCTATCAAAAAATCTGGAGAATGGCCGGAGTTGATCATTTGCATACCAATGGAATCCGCAATAAATTTTGTGAATCCGACGAATCAGTAATCCGTTCTATTAAAGCCTGCCTCGAACCTATGCATGGTGGTTATCATGCTATGCCGGTTTTAGCGTCAGGTCAATGGGCGGGTCAGACAGTTGATTCTTACAATGCAATAAAAACCGTTGATATTATGTATTTATGTGGTGGTGGTATTGTTGCTCATCCGGGTGGAATTACCGCCGGAGTTAAAAGTGTAATACAGGGATGGGAAGCAGCTGTTCAGGGTATAGATTTACAAACCTATGCCAAAACAAATAAAGAACTTTTTCAAGCTCTGGAGTTTTTTAAATCATGATTCTTTATAATAAAATTTTTATCAGTTTTTACGGGGATGATTTTACAGGTTCCACCGATGTTATGGAATCTCTTGCCCTGAATGGTATACGCACTGCTCTTTTTCTTGCACCGCCTACAGCGCAAGAAATAGAAAACTTTGTACTGAAAAAATCAATTGATGGCACAGGTAAAAAAAATATTGAAGCGTTTGGTGTAGCAGGTATTTCCCGTAGTCTTTCAATTACACAAATGGAACAAGAATTACGCCCCGTATTTACTGCTATCAGTAAAATTCCTTCCGATTTTTTTCATTACAAAGTGTGCTCCACCTTTGATAGTTCACCAGAGGTGGGCAGTATCGGTTATGCTACTGATCTGGCTTTAGAATATTTCCCATCAGATATTATACCCACTTTGATTGGCGCCCCATTTCTGAATCGGTTTTGCATTTTTGGTAATTTGTTTGCAAAAATCGATGGCATAACCTATCGTCTCGATCGACATCCCACAATGTCCAAACATCCGGTAACGCCAATGCACGAAAGTGATTTACGCATTCACCTGGGTAAACAGACTACCAGACCAGTAGAGCTATTCGATCTTTTCATGCTTGACGAACATGATACAATTCAAAACAGTACTTTTAACAAGCTCAATCGTAAAAAGGGAGAAATATTACTTTTTGACACATATAATATTCATCATCTTTTATCAATTGGAAGATTGATAATTGAAAATAAGCAACAAGGGCCACAATTGATTGTGGGTTCTAGCGGTGTTGAATATGCGCTCACCTATCATTTACATAAAAGCGGTCGACTGCTAAAGCCTGCTTCCCCGCAATCGCCTGGATTAGCCGATCAAATCGTGGCACTTTCGGGAAGCTGTGCTCCAACTACCGGTAAACAAATTCAATGGGCATTAAAAAAAGGTTTTGCAGATATTCGTTTAAATACCACGGACTTGATAGATTTGCAAAAACAAAATGCTGAAATGGAACGCGTAAAAAAAGCTGCTTTGGATGCCCTGTCGAAAAAACAAAGCGTGATGATCTACTCAGCTATCGGTCCAGATGATCCAGCTATTGAAAAAACACGCGAGTATTTAGAGAATTTCGGCCAGGAAGATACCAATGTCCGGCAAAGGCTGGCAGCTAATCAGGGGAAAATATTGAAATCAATTTTGGAAACCTGTGGGAAAAAACGTACTGTTGTGTGTGGTGGCGATACAAGCGGTTATGTTGCTCGCGAACTGGGTATTTATGCCCTGGAAACCTTAATACCAATCGCCCCGGGAGCGCCGCTTTGCACAGCACATTCACAAAATGCCTCCTTTGATGGCCTGGAAATCAGTTTGAAAGGCGGACAAAATGGTAAAGAAAAATATATTGAAAGTGTTTTATATGGAAAGAATTTAGATTAAGGAGTGTACAACATGTTAAAAATTACTCTTTTGGGCGCTGGGGGCAAAATGGGTTGCAGAATTACCGACAACCTTAAGAACAATCCAGATTACCATGTAGATTATGTAGAAATCAGTGAGACAGGAATAGCAAATCTGAAAGCCCGCGGGTTGACAACAACACCTCAGGATATTGCAATTGCCCGTGCAGATGCTGTTATTCTCGCTCTGCCGGATCGATTGATTGGTAAAGTTACTCAAGAAATCATCCCATTACTTAAAGCAGGAACAATGGTAATTGGTCTGGATCCTGCAGCCAGTTATGCCGGTGTTATCCCGCTTCGTAATGATCTGGTATATTTTGTCACCCACCCCTGCCATCCGCCGATGTTCAATGATGAGGTGACCCCTGAAGCCCGCGCCGATTGGTTTGGCGGCGTTCATGCCAAGCATCATATTGTTTGTGCTCTGCACCAGGGCCCGGATTCCAGTTATGTGGTTGGCGAAAAGATTTCCCGCGATATGTTTGCCCCGGTAATGAAATCATTTCGTATTACTGTCGAGCAGATGGCAATTCTTGAACCAGCTTTAGTTGAAACCTTTAGTGCGACAGTTATTATGGCTATTCATGAAGCATTTTTAGAAGCAGTTAAAATGGGTGTTCCCGAAGAGGCTGCATGGGAATTTCTTTCCGGTCATGCCCGTATCGAGTTTGGAATAATTTTCGGTTTTGCAGGTTTTCCCTTTTCTGACGGCGCAAAACTGGCTATTGCCAAAGCCCAAGAAAAAATATTCAAGCCGGACTGGAAAGAACGTATTATGAATATGGAAGCAATTAAACATAGTGTTCGCGAAATTACCGGCCAAATTTAAAAAAGAAGAGAAATTCGGACTGGTAAACAGATCTAATATAACTAGTTTTGCACATCAGGATACCATCATTTGTTTTTTTTGTAGTACTTTTGGTACGATTTGAATAATAAAAGTAACTCATGAAAAGTGCTATACTGCAAAATGTAAGCTAATTATAAGGATTCAATGTTGACCACAGAACAAGCCTTTTTAATGACAGGAAAGCCTTTTTTGCCAAAAGAATCACAAGAGTTAAAAACCAGCCGATTTAATGTCCAATACGAAAACGGCAGCCTGCGTTATATTAAATACGGAAACACAGAACTAGTCCGTATGATCTATTCCGCAGTTCGCGATCATAACTGGGGGACAATCGAACCGGTGATCCGGGATGAAACCATTGAAAAACAAGGCGATTCTATAATTATAAGATATAAAGTGGAATATAAAAAAAATGATATTGTATTTTCAGCTGAATATACCATCTCAATAATCGGGGACATAATCCGGTTTACAATGCATGGACAGGCGGGTAAATCTTTTAAAAAAAACCGCATTGGCTTTTGTGTGCTGCACCCCATTAAGGAATGTATGGGCAAGGAATGCATTATAACCCATCCTGACGGTACGGAAACAACCGGAAAATTTCCAAAATACATCAGTCCCCATCAACCCTTTAAAAACATTCAATCTATGCGCTGGCAGCCGGAGCCGGGAATAGAAGCAAGCATCCTATTCCATGGTGAAGTATTTGAAACCGAGGACCAACGTAATTGGATCGATGCTTCATATAAAACTTATTGTACACCCCTCGAATTACCATTTCCGGTTCGAATCACAAAAGGACAGGTTATTGAACAATCGGTTGAAATCAAAATTCAGGGTCAAATGGCCGGCGTCGCCGGCACATCCCACAGTTTTCACGTTTCTAATGAAACCATCAAAATCCCGCGTCTCGGAATTGGTGCGTCATCTCTTAAAAAAACACTGGATGCTGAAAGCGTTGCCAGACTCAAAGCCCTCAAGCTGCATCACTACCGGATCGATATCGATCCGGAGAATACGACCTGGGCCGTCGATGCAGCACGCGAGATCGCAAATGCAGCGGCCTTGAATCTTCAATTGGAAGTGGCTCTGTATATCGAACCCAATCAATTAACCGAATTTGCGGCATGTGTTCAATTTCTTCAATCGGCTGCCGCGCAAATATATGTTTTTAATATTTATGATAAAACCCGAAAAGCAACTAACGGTGAATTGCTGACCCGGGTGGTTCCAATGCTTCGTTCCGCTTTTCCAACAGCCTTGATTGGCGCCGGTACGGACTTTTTCTTTGCCGAGTTAAATCGTAGCCGGTCACCGGCTGCACTAGTCGACTTTCTGACTTTTTCGATTAATCCCCAGGTTCACGCCTTTGACCACCGCTCCCTGACGGAAACACTGGCCGCGCATCAATATGTGGTGAGCAGCGCCCGGCAATTTACAAATGGGAAAGAACTGCACATCTCGCCGGTGACTTTAAAAATGCGCTCAAATCCTAATGTTACCGGCCCGGAGCCGGCGCCGGAACCAGGTGAGTTGCCGTGTACGGTTGATTCACGGCAAATGTCGCTATATGGCGCAGCCTGGACATTGGGAAGTATCAAGTACTTGGCCGAAGCAGGCGCTGACGCCATCACGTACTTTGAAACTGTTGGCTGGCGGGGGCTGCTGCAAGGCGATCAGGATTCGGAATTGCCGGAAAAATTTGCTGCGGTTAAAGGACAGGTTTTTCCAGTTTGGCAGATATTTAAATGGATTCTTGAATTTCAAGCAGGCGTAATAATACCGATTACCAGTTCACAACCACTTTGGGTCGATGGTTTAATGCTGCAAAAAGATGCAAAGCGTCGTCTGATAATGGCCAATTATAGTCTTAAGTCTCAAACCTGGTCACTTCCGGAAAAGACCGACCATATCGTCGTTCTTGATAAGCAATCCGTAACCGATTTTTCGCATCATCCGGAAGCATTAAAAGTAATGGACATTCATCAGGAACAGATAACGCTTTTACCGTATTCGGTGGCTTGTATTGATTTTATATAACTGAAAATGATCTGATTCTGGATCTGGATAATTCATAAAATTCAGAAAAAATGCTTTTTTAGAACGAATTTGAATTAGCTTTATAATTTTGGAGTTTTACATGAATAAAAAAATCTATATCAGGCTTTTGCTTCTCACCGTCATTATTTTAAATTTTTACTATGGCTGTTCCCGGCATTCACAAAATATGGTTGAAATGGAACAATGGCAGGAAATTGAATTAAATTTCACATCAGAAAATCAATATCAAAATCCTTATACGGATGTTGAATTCTGGGTAGAGTTTACCGGGCCAAATGGTGAAAATCTCAGCCGTCCGGGATTCTGGTTTGAGAAAAATATCTGGCAAGTCCGATTTGCCAGTCCAACTGATGCCGGCCAATGGCACTGGAAAAGTTTTGCAAACGATACTACCGATTTAGGCTTAAATGGACGACAGGGAACGTTAATCTCCAAGCCCTATAAAGGGAAAAATCCGCTGATCAAAAACGGCTTACTCAGGATGTCGCCTGGAAGGCGTAATGTGATTCATGCAAATGGAAAACTGTTTTTAATGATTGGCGATACACCATGGGCCCTTCCCTGGCGTGGAACTGTCAAGACGGTTACTGAATATGCACAAAAGAGACAATCGCAGGGTTTCAACACCGCTTTACTTATGTCGCTGCAACCCGACTGTGAAGCCAAAGGTCCAAGAAACCGCACCGAACGGGATGCTTTTGATGTAGCCTTTGAAGATTTAAAAGATGGTCATATAAACCAGTTGAATCCCTTTTATTTTCAATATGTTGATTCGTTGCGTAATATCCTGGTTGAGCATGGTATTGTACCGGTATTTCAACCCGTTTTTCATGGTTTTGGCTGGAAAGGTCAAAAGGTGCTGGGTTGGGACATGGATGCAAAAGAATATGCCCGCTATTGTCGTTACCTGGTTGCACGTTACGGCGCTCAACCGGCTATGTGGCTGGTAGGGGCCGATAGTGATGGACGTAACAAAGGCATTAAAGAAGGCGGTGAAGAAATTGAAAAATGGGATGCCTACCAACAACCTGCTGGTATTCATTACTCTCCATTCGATGATTACACGCCTGATTTTCTGAAGGATTTTGGTGGAAAATACGAACCACACATGAACCGAACGTTTCAGGAGGCGGACTGGTTAGATTTTCAATGGTGCCAGACCGGACACAGTGGCAAACATCTGTTCCATAAAGTGGCGCTTATGCATGACAATAAACCGGTTAAAGCATCATGCAACGCAGAACCTACTTATGAGGGGATCAGCGATTCGCTGAATGGTTCTGGCTGGTGGCAGGGTCATGAGGCATGGTCACAATTTTGCTCAGGTGGGACTATGGGGGTTATCTACGGTGCAGGTGGCTTGTGGAACTGGAAATTGTATAAAGATGAACAATGGCCCGAATGGGCAGATTCAAAAGTTTCGTGGCAAGAAGCCATTCAGCTTCCCGGAGCAAATTTTGTGGGTTATCTTGGCAAGGCACTTGAAGGTCTGGACATTACGGACATTGAAAGACATCCTGAGCTTGCCGATGGGCAGCTCTGCCTGGCAAAACCTGGCAAGCTTTATATAATCTATTTGCCTGAAGGAGGTAAAGTAAAGATTGCCGGGCTGTCGGATCAAATGCAGTATCGCTGGTTTGATCCGGTAAAAGGAAATTTTGAGGTGGATGGCGTTGTTCAAGCTAGCAAAAATAATTTTATTGCGGATGGGAAAAATCCACAAGTGCTTATTATTAAAGAGAAATAATGATAAAAAGTTGAATAAGCAATGAATATTAACAATATGAATTTTTTTTCCTGAATTATTCGAGTACTCAAAATATTTGGAAAACGCAGCAAAACATAGATCGTTACAATAATATCGCAAATATTTTATATACCGGCAAAACTGAACAAGTTCTGTTATCCATAGTAGTAAACCGGCGGTGATTGGTGTTACGGTTTGCTTTTTTACCTGAGCAGCGTCCGGCTATTGACGGAAGGCAAAGTATTGGATATCTCCCAAGTGACATTTAAAATGCGCTGAAATCCTGATGTCGCCGACCCGGAGTCAGCGCCGGAAACAGGTGAATTGCCGGTTACAGTTGTTTCCTGACCGATATTGCTGTTTGGCGCGGCCTGGACATTGGTGTTTTTTTATACGAGGCCATCAATCGCTAGCCGTGATTTAGCCGAATGATATTGGGAACATAAATCGAAGGGAACGGCCAAAGCATTTCATGAAATGGTTTGAGGAAAAATTTTGATTAATTTATTATCATTTTTTAGGAGGATTATAGTGAAATCAACAATTGAAAATTATTCAGGTAAACAGACCTGTACAATCAATTTAATAATTAGCCTGATTATCGTTTTTTTATTAACATCCCTCGCCTGCAATAAGAACCAAGCCACTGATCAAATTGAAATCTGGGACAGGTTCGAAGTTCAATTACAGGGACCAAATACAGGCAATCCCTTTCAAGAAGTTCAAATAACGGCATCTTTTTCAACTGATGGAACCCGCAAGGATATCACAGGCTTTTATGATGGGGATGGGATTTACAAAATTCGGTTTATGCCCGATAAAATCGGAACCTGGTCGTATGTCACTAAAAGCAACCGTCCTGAACTGAACGGAAAGCAGGGGACGTTTCTGTGCATCCCTGCTTCGGGCAAAAATCACGGGCCTGTTCAAGTCTTTAATACCTATCATTTCCGCTATGCCGATGGCACGCCCTACCAACAAATCGGTACCACCTGTTATGCCTGGGTGCACCAGGGCGATTCGCTGGAGAATAAAACGCTTGAAACATTGAAAAATGCGCCATTCAACAAGTTGCGGATGTGTATTTTTCCGAAAGATTATACCTATAATAAAAATGAACCCCGCTATTATCCATTTAAGCGGGATAGCCTGGGAAATAACGACTTTACCCGCTTCGACCCAGCCTTCTGGCAGCATCTGGAGCGGCGTCTGGAGGATTTGCTAACTTTGGGCATCCAGGCCGATATCATTCTGTTTCATCCCTACGATCGCTGGGGCTACGCCGTCATGCCCGACTCGGTCGATGAATTTTATCTGGAATATGTTCTGGCAAGATTATCAGCCTGGAGGCATGTCTGGTGGTCAGCAGCCAATGAATTCGATTTCATGCACAACAAATCTATGCCAGACTGGCATCGTTTTTTTGAGATTTTGTATCGCAACGACCCGTATCATCGCTTGCGCTCCATTCACAACGGTCTCATTTTTTATGACCATACGTTACCCTGGATCACCCATGCCAGCATTCAGAGCACACATTTCGACAGCGCCCTGGCCTGGCGTGAACGTTACCAAAAGCCGCTCATTTATGATGAATGCCGCTACGAGGGTGATGTTACAGAAGGTTGGGGTAACCTGACGCCACAGGAGATGAATGCCATGTTCTGGAAAAGCTTGATCAATGGCGCTTATGCTGGGCACGGCGAAACTTACAAGCATCCCCAAGATATCCTGTGGTGGTCCAAAGGGGGCGAATTGCACGGCCAGAGTCCCGCCCGTATTGCCTTTTTCAAATCAATTCAGGAACAGACGCCGGCAACGGGATTAGAGCCAATTGACCCATTTGCGGCTGGAAAATTTGGTGAACAATATATTTATTACTTTGGCGAACAGTCTCCGGTGAAATGGTCGTTTGACCTTCCACCAAATATCGGGTATCAGGTGGAGGTCATCGATACCTGGGACATGAAATGTGACACACTACACGATAAATATAGCGGGAAATTCACCATCGATCTGCCCGCGAAAAAATATATCGCGGTGCGCATTACCAAATCTGATTTAATATTCCCGATTAAAGATCCCGATTATTTCCCCAAAGGATCGTTGTTCTATGACCAAATTGTGGTTCGGCTGACCCATCCCTATCCCAATACGCTTCGTTATACGCTTGATGGCTCGGTGCCTTCTATCAATTCGCAGCCGTACACTGGCAGTATTTTGATCAATAAAAACACGCCGCTCAGGGTGCTAAGTATCGAGGGAAATCGCATGAGCAATTTGCTGGCCATCGATTTCAAACAGTCCGGCATGCAGCCTGCGACGGAGGTAGATGGGTTGGATAACGGTCTGGAATACCGCTTATTCAAAGGCAAGTGGGAGTCGATGCCAGATTTTACCAAATTAACGCCATTGAAAAAAGGTCTGACTAATCAGATCGATCCAGGCTTGGTCGATGAAAATGAGGATTTTTTCGGTCTGGTTTTTCAAGGCTATATTCTGATTCCTGAGGATCAGGTTTACAATTTTTATGCATCATCCGATGATGGTTCATTGATTTTCATCGATGGTCAGAAAGTTGTGGATAATGATGGCGTTCATGGCGTTGTTGAGCAGAGGGGACAGATCGGACTGAAACAAGGCTATCATGCACTCGAAGTCCGGTTTTTCGATAACTGGTACGGTCAATTTCTAAAAATTGAAATCGAGAGCCCAAAGATGGCAAGACAAGCGGTTCCATCAACGATGCTGTTTCATACAAAGCGGAATATACAACAAAAATAAATCAATATAACTATTACTATGGATACTACAGGTTTTTGTTGAGTTTGTTAACCAAAACCTGTAGTATAAATGGCATACCAGTATTTATAATGTAGTCTGTGACAGGAAAATATTAATAATTTAAATAACCAATTGGTAAGTAAAAGAGTTGAAAATGATCAAGTAAGAGTTATATAGTAGCGGATAATGTATAAAGCTCGTTACAGATTAGCAACGGTATCGTTTTTTATAGAATTAAAAATCAATAACTAACGAGAAGAATTAAAATGAAAAAAAATGTTCTGATTTTATTGACATTAACTTGTATGGGGTGCTCAAAAAAAGACCCATCACTGGTTGCCTGGTGGAATTTCGATTCAGTAAACAGTGGAATTGTTAAAGATATGTCCGGCAACGGATTGGATGCGGTTAGCCGGAATGCAACATTTGGAAAAGGCAAAAGTGGCCAGGCCTTCTATGGAGACGGCAAAGGGTATCTTGAAGTCAAATATACGCCTGCTATGAATGATTTTAAAAACGGGATAACTCTATCTGTATGGATTTTCCGGGACAGAAATTCAAACAAGGTATACAATTGCGTGGTTACCCGTGAAGTACGCGACACCTGGTCGGAGTACTTTGACATTGCTGTGGTTAACAACAAACCTTTATTTGCCATTGATGCCGATGGCGCAAATTACCAGCAAGCCGAAGGCCCCGACTCTATTCCGCTCAATAAGTGGATCCACCTTACAGGTACGTTCGATAACAAAACCATGCGGTTGTACATCAATGGAAAAGAATCTGCAACCCTGCCCTATGAGAAACCATTTACCTTCTCTGATAAAAATCCCCTAATCATCGGAAGCAATACTAATGACCAGGGTAAAATAATGCACGACTTTTTCTATGGTTATATTGACGATTTAAAGATCTTTAATCGTTCGCTGTCTGCTGAAGAAATAATGGAATTGGCAAAGTAATTTTCGCAAACAGAAATTATTCGCCGTCATGAAAGCAACCCGCTTATCACTGAAACGCCTTGCATAATTTCAATTCCACAGTAATAGATTTGAAACCGTAGAGCCGTGCAAATTGGGTGATGCCTCGTACAAATCCTGGTGCACCTATCCTGAGTATCCCATTCCGGTTCAAATGCAAGCCGGTCAGATAGGAAAGTAAATTTTAGAGCTATCTATACAAGGCAATGCTCTGGTGTATACCGAGACTACCACTGGTTTTATTATCTCTATGCGCTGGGGCTTGTGTGGATTTTTAATATGATTAAAAGAAATCATTATTTTAATTATAAGGATCAATTTTCCCCTCAAAATCTTCATTTCAAACCCGGCAAACTTGCGATTATAAACTAGAAACTCTATATAAAATACAGCCGAAAACTTAAAATCTTCTTGTTTTTTTCCATAAAATTCACTTACTTGAGTAGCTTTAATTTTTTATATACATGGGTTTTGGCGGGTTCTTTTTAATATTATAAAGTTCTAGAATTTGTTGGTCTTGACAGGCGGCGGTTGTTATTTTTTAATTCATTATTAACGCTGGATTATTGTATCCAGTGGAAAAGAATGCTAATAGATATCAAGTTGTTAATTCTTTTAAATTGGGACATTAAAATTTTTATTGTATGATTAAACCCAGAAAAATTGAACTTGTTATAATTGTTATTCTAATTATATCAATATTTCTGGTCTATCTTGATCGTTATTTGGATTTAGGTATATACCCTTATCAAAAAGGACATACTGTAACCGAAGAAATAAAAAAAAATGATCAAAAGATAGACCTGGTTACTCTTACTTGTATACCATTAGATGCCCAACTTGTAACGAATGCTGCTGAATATGTTCAACAGGTTGAAAAGTTATTAAAGAAATGGGATAAAAAAGTAAACAAATGTCGTTTTGAGGAAATCATATGGGAGCAAACCAAGGCAACGGCAGAACAATTCAAAAATTTTAAGATGCAGCAGGGATACCAGTTAATGCAAAAATCAATAAAACATTTTTCATCCGAAAATAATATTAGAAAAATGACCCCATTACCCGATATTGATTTTAATGAATTACTGGGAATTCTAGATCACCTCCAGATAGAAGAAAGTTATGTACTCGATTATGTTTATTATCTTGACTCAATAGCCGGCATTCCTATTGTTTATGCCAGGCAAACAGAAGCCAAGCCAATCGATTGCCTGAATAATTTCCCCAACTGGAGAAATTATTTAATTGACGACCATATTAGAGAATCTCTGAATCGGCATTTTATAAATCACATCAGGCTTGATGACTCCCCGACAAGTTATTTTCAACTTGCTGTGTTGGCATTGTATTGCAACCGGTTTTTCTTATACTGGCATTCTGCTAATCGCGATGAAACTATTCTGGCCAACAATCAGGATATTTTACAAATTATGCAATCCATTATTGTGCAAATTGAATGTCTAGTGGATTCTACTGCTTACAACAAATTAACAGAGTTGCAATCCGAGCTGCAACAAATAAATATAACCCCTTATGTTGTAATGAATAAAGACATTGTGCAAACTGTATTTTACTATTTTACATACTCGGGTGGTGTATATAAAGTCGTTTGGCATGTCTCACGAGAGTTTCCTCATATAGAAATAAACTTGACAAGACAAAAAATTATTAATTATAATAAAGAGGTACAGTTTTGAATTTTTCAATAAATTTATGTATATCAGAACAATGAGAACCCCCAAAAGATATTTAGCGCGGCAGACAATAGACACTAATAACTTTACTGATAATTATGATATCTTCAAAACACATATTAAATAAAGGAAATGAAAAATGAACCTGAAAAAATTCAATACAATACTTGTATCAATAGGGCTTGTTTTGTTAATTATTATTTTATCAATTGGACTTTATACAATTATTAAGGATAATTTCCCAAAAGACGAAAAGGACCAGATGCTTTCAGAAACACAAATTAATAAACTGCTGGAAGAAGATAAGCGTATACAATTAATAGACTTTAATACAATCGATCTGTTAGATTCTCTGCATCAAATCTATATTATCCCGGTATACCAAAAATCATTACAATCGCCGGAAGAAATTGAAACAAGTAAATATTTAACAATGGAGTTCGCAGATATTCCTGCAACTTATCAAAGAAATTATATACCATCACTCAATACAAATAACTTTTATTATGCGAATGATAATATGAACAACTTGATTATTTATTACATGAAAAAAAATATTTCATACCCCTTATTTGAAAAAAGAATCAGTATAATAGACTTTGTACCATATAAAGTAGAGAAAAATCACTATTTATTTATCATTGTGTGTGATAAAGATACAAATGAGGATGGTGTATTAAATAATGATGATTTGTTATCATTATTTTCATTCAATATTCTTACTAAAGAAATGAAAAGGATTAATAAAGAAGCTGAATTCATTGAAAGTTCAAACTACCTGGAATTAACAAATAAGATAATTCTTAAAGTCGGTATTGATAGAAACAAAAACAATAAATTTGATAAACAATTTGAGCCATTAATATTCAAACAATTTGATATAATTACAAACGAATACAGCCTATTAATTGATGAAGAAACAATCAACAAGTTGCAGAAAATATTGGATGGAAAGTAAACTCAAATTCTATTTGCAGGAACAACACTATGAAACTAAAATATCTGCTCATCTTCTTACTCTTGTCGTCAATGACGCTATTTGCCCAGGAAAATAATGAATTGGAAAAACAATTCACCAAACGCTCTTTTAACTGGGAAGATATTTCGTATAACTGCTCTTATTTAATTGCCAAATATTTCAACGAGGATAAACAGGATTCTGTCCAGATAATTTTGGATTACTGGAAGAGCAAACAGGTTGACAAGTATAGCGAACCCACTATGCGCTTTTCGATTCTGTATGCAATTTATCAGGGGAATTTTAACGAGTCCATTTATTTGAAAGATATTATTAATTACCTGATTCAATACAGGTATCTGCTGGAATTAAATAATTATAATGAAGATTGGGGACGTTCTTATTTAAATAACAATTTGGCATTTATCAGGGTGCCATATTTACATAAAGATTTCAATATGCTCACCAGCACCCTGGCAACCCAGTTAAAAATAGAAACTGCGGCAAACAGTTTGGAAAATTTGTTATGCAGCTTTTATGCCGATGATTTTGAAGGTTTTTATAATAACCTGGTTCGGGATGAATATAAGGAAACAAATTTACAGCGATATTATCTGGACTATGTTAATCAATTAAAACGAGAGCCAAGCAGTGGAATGTCACTCTTTACTTCACTATGGACGCCCACCGGAAAAGCTAAGGTGCTAGGCCCGCACCCTGAACTTGGTCTTGCAATTGAAATTAATGATCCGGAATATTTTTGGGGGTTAACTTTGGCTATTCGATTTTTAAAAACCAAAGATAAATATTCCGTTTATCATGAAAACAAAATACATACTACCAATTATTATTTGGGTGGTTTTATCGGAATAGAGGGAGGTTATAAATTGCTTAACTATAAAAGAACCTCTTCATGTATCCTCTTTGGGTTAGGATACGATGGCTTTGATGTTATGGAAGAAACGGAAGATCATAGTTCTAAAACTATAAACTCTTTAAATTTAAACGCCGGCATAGGCTATCACATTTATCTTGACAGGTATTTATCAAAATATATAGGTTTTCAATTCAGGTATAATTTAATTAACTATTACACCAATGGAGGTACAGACCTGTCCGGTAATAGTGTTACATTACGAGTGAGTTATAGTTTTGAGATGGATGATGGCAGGATTAGATTATTAAAAAATTTGAATCAATAACCGGTTATATAACAAACCAGAGCGTCGGAGCCGGATTAGGAGAATTTGGTAATGAAAAAATGCTTGTCAATCTTGAGTTATTGTCTACTTTTAGTGGTCATGTTAAATTGTGCTACGACCCAAGTTCCCAAATTAAAAAGCAAGCAGGATTGTAGTACCAGTCTGGAAGGATTTTTCCATAGCGCAAATGCATGGCAAAAGAAAATACCGGCATTAATTGTGAAAGAGAATCCGGACATTATTTTATATGGCAAGATTCTTTCAATTGGAAATGACGGTATAATATATGATCCTGATAAAGAAAGCCCCTTTTATGATCCGGAGGAAAAATTTTTTCCTTTTACCGAAATTGAAATGTTAATTAACGAAAAAGGGGAACTTGTTTATGGACAAATTCCTAAAATTTACTCAAAATCATGGTCAATGTTTTTTCACATTGTGTCTATGGAAAAGCCAGAACAGAAACCAATGGTCATGGAATTTGAACAAAATCATAAATTTAGTTTTTGCTTGCCTGAAGGGAATTATTTAGTAAAACAAATACTCTTTATGGATAAAAATGGCAATATTGACATTGGTAAGGATTTTCCCGGTTTAGTTTTTAAAGTAAACGCAAATCAAGCAAATTATTTAGGAGATATTTATTTAGATATTGATGATGAAAATAAAGATAAATACATAATCGTCCCCTATATAATGGGCAGGCGAAATTCAGCATTTCCAATATATCCAATCAGTAGTGGTGTATTTTCAGCAGCACTTGAAGGCGCAATAGTTGGCATCATAGAGTCTGTTATATATAAATCAAAAGGAGCAATTGGTGCACATTTGATTGTTATAAAACAAGAAAGTAATTACGTTCCCGAACTCAACATGCCGGTAAACAATTGTCAAATATATGTTGATATGCCGTGAAATATGTTTATTGTGTTTGGCATTTTCTATCTAGTCATTGCTTTGCACGAGAGAGCATATTCATTAAAAAACTGTTATACAACCTTTTTTTAACTGTCCTCATTAGAACAAATGATCCTTATCTACGTTTTAATAAAGGAATATAAAGTATTGGCAAAGGTATTAAAATGAATGTAAAAAACAGACAATTATTAAAACAACTCCTCCTGCTTTCAGGGCTGATCGCAGCCCCGTCATTATTTGCTCAAATGGTCAATATCGACCATATCACCCGCAAATGGCTGGATAGTGCTTATGCGGATCAGTCTCCGGCGCAAAAGCTGGATATTTACCTGCCCGAAAGCGGCGACGGCCCGTTCCCGGTGATCCTGTCCATTCATGGCGGCGCTTTTTCAGGCGGCGATAAACGGGATGGGCAGGTAACCCCCATGCTGGAAGGTCTGAAACGCGGCTATGCCGTGGTTTCCATTAATTACCGGCTGAGCGGCGAAGCCATCTGGCCGGCGCAGATAAACGATTGTAAAGCGGCGGTGCGCTGGATTAGAGCGAATGCCGACGACTACAAACTGGCAGCTGGTAAAATTGCCGCCTGGGGTGGCTCAGCGGGCGGGCATTTGTCCGCCATGCTTGGCACAGCAGGCGATGTGGCATTGCTGGAAGACCTGTCCCAGGGCAATGCACAGCAATCCAGCCGCGTTCAGGCGGTGGTCGACTGGTTCGGGCCAACCAATTTCTTAACAATGGACGAGCTACAGAAACAGAGTGGCATTCCGAATCCGATGATCCATTCGGTTCCCAAATCGCCCGAATCACTGCTAATTGGCGGCAACCTGGAAGATTTTCCTGACAGAGTCAGTTCGGCCAACCCGGAAACCTATATCAGCAAAGACGCTCCCCCCTTCCTTATTCAGCATGGTACTGAAGACAACCTGGTGCCGCATCTCGGTTCACTTTTATTTGCCAGAAAGCTCGGCATGGCGCTGGGGTATGAAAAAGTAGCGCTCGAATTTTTCCCCAACACCGGTCATGGTGGCCCGGCATTTAATACCCGGGAGAACCTGGAGCGGGTTTTTACATTCCTGGATAAAGTTCTGGTAAAATAAAGCAGGCTTTATATCTCACTTAAATAAATAATTAATATTGTATTGTAATTACAAGGGGGATTTTTTGCTTTTTTTTTACACACAAGTAGGGAATTAATTTAATCAAAATGGGGTAACAGTCATCCAGCCCCATTTTTAAACTTTATCAGCTACAACATTTTGTTAATTTTGTTGCGCAATCTGGTTATAAGAAAATTAACAAATGGCTTGTATTCTCATTAAAATATTATTATAATATTTTACTTTACATTTGAGGTCACTCTTCACTATTGTCCCTACATTTGTGAAAGTTTTTTAACCTGTTGTTCTTTTTGTTTTCATGATTGCATCATCAGTTACGATTGAAGATATTTTTGTCTTTGCGTTTCAAAATAGCGCTTTTCAGGAATGATAAATTGAACATAGTTAAATACCGGCTTTTTTCAATTGATGGAATTTTTACTCCCCGGAGTAATTCATCCGTCATTATGCTAACAATTACAGTGGTGAACCCAAAGTGACTAGTTTTTCCTGGAGCGGTCAATACTATTCTCCATTTTTAACTAAACACGCCTATCGCGCCAGTCGACGCATTATTAAAGCATGTCTAAAGCAGCTGCAAAAATTGATTTTTTCGATCAGGTTTTGTGGTTTTTATTCACAAAATACTTTGCTTAATTCCAACACCAACCGGAATAATATCCTGCAACTGCTCTCCTGTAGATTTCAATTTCAATATTTATCAATTTGACCAATAATAAAATTTTATGGATAAAATATTAGAAGAAATAGTGCCTATGGAATACTGTAAATTAAAAAAAATATTATATCATTAACTGAACAACCCAGAGATGGAGGTACCAGAAATTATCAAACGATAATTTGACACTGTTGGTAACTGGATAATAATAAGAACGAATAAAATGGAATCATTCTAATGAAGGAGGGTTGTAATGACAAGATCTACAATGTCTCTGCTTTTACTGTTCTTGTGTCTCTGCCTGGCGTCATTGGCATCAGCACAAACAACCGGTAAAATTGCCGGTAACGTTTTGGATGAGCAAACCGGTGAACCGCTCATGGGCGCCAATATATCAATCCTTAACACCAATATGGGTGCGGCAGCCGGCGCCGACGGTTCCTTTTTCATCATTAATGTTCAACCCGGTAGTTATAGTTTACGGGTACAAATGATGGGTTATGAAACGATGATATTGACTGATGCCCGGGTTTCAGTCAACCGCACGTTGAATATTACGGCAAAACTCAAACCGACAGTCATTGAAGGTCAGGAGGTTATTGTAACTGCCGAAAAATTACAGCTCAAAAAAGACCAAACCAGTTCGGTGCGCAATGTTTCTGCCGATGAAATTGAACTGCTGCCAGTGGAAAGCGTTGGTCAGGTTGTCAACATGCAGGCGGGTGTAGTTGCCGGCCACTTTCGCGGCGGCCGCGACACCGAAGTAACCTATATGATCGATGGCATGCAGGTTGATAACAGCTTTTACGGCACATATAGCGGCGTCAGCGTCGAGACTGAAGCGGTTCAAGATCTTGAAGTTATAACCGGCACCTTTAATGCCGAATATGGCCGGGCCATGAGCGGTATTGTCAACGCAGTTACCAAAGAAGGCGAAAATTCCTTTCACGGTTCTGCTTCCGGCAGTGTGGCAAATTTTTTGACCGGTAAAACGGATGTCTTTCCCGGTTTGGAATTTAATTCCGATCTTAATATGAGTCAGGATTATAAAATCCAGTTGGAAGGTCCGGTAATAAAAAATCGGTTAACCTTTTTTACCAATTACCGCTATCAAAACCTCAACGGCCACCTCAACGGCATTCATAAATTTAATCCGTCCGATTACAGCGTCTATCCAACCGACGACCCCGCGACCTGGCATACGGAAGCCACCGGTACCGGTGAATATGTTTCTATGGATAAAGACTATTATCATAATTTCACCGGCAAACTGGCCTTAAAAGTTACCAACAACATCAAAGCATCTGTACTTTATACTTTTAATAAAAGCAAGAATAGCGATTATAACCATAATTATAAATATAATCCGACCGCGCTCCGTAATAATTATGGCGAATCGAATTACACCGCTTTTACGTTTACCCACATGATCAATCGCGCCTTGTTTTACGACCTGAAAGTGTCGTACCTCAATAATGTCGGCGAAAGTTATGTATATGAAAATCCGCTCGATTCCCGTTATGTCCATCCCAAATATGTGGGCACCGGTACAACCGGCTTTGCCACCGGCGGCAATGGAGACACAGGGAAAAGCACAGATTCGTTTAACGATCTGACCACCAAACTGGACTTTTACTGGCAGGCCAATAAAATCCACAGTTTCAAAACCGGTGTTCTTTACATTGATCATGAGATTGACCGTTTCCGGGTCGATGTTCGCAATATCTATTCCGGTTTGTCATTTGAAAACGAACAGGAAGTTGATGCGGTTACCGGTAAAATTACTTACCCCTTTTATGAACTGGAAATAATGCCGATTACCGATAAAACCATGGACGTTTATAATGTTCGTCCTTATGAGCTTTCCGGTTATTTACAGGACAAAATGGAATTCCAGGAAATGGTCATCAATGTCGGCTTGAGGTATGATTATTTCAATTCCAACCAGGTCTTCCCTTCCGACCGCAGAAACCCGGCCAACCAGCTATCACTGCCGGATAGTATGATGTCGACATATAAAAAAGCGGACCCGCAAACACAACTCAGTCCCCGTTTTGGTTTGTCATATCAACTCAGTGACCAGGCGGTTATGCATATCAGTTATGGGCATTTTTTCCAAATGCCGCCAATGTATTCTTTATATGCCAACAACATTTTCCGCGTACCTGTCAGCGATTATTCCACCACCATGGGTAATACCCTGTTAAAACCGCAAAAAACCATACAATATGAAATCGGCATCTGGCAGGAGTTGACCAAAGGCATGGGTCTTGAACTGTCTTTGTACTATCGCGATATTTACGATTTGTTATCTACAAAAATTGTCTCTACGTATAACCAGATCGAATACGGACTGTATACGAATAAAGATTATGGCAATGCGCGCGGTCTGGAAGTTAAATGGGATTATATCATCGGGAAATTTTATACAGGCTTGAATTATACACTGGCCTATACACGTGGTAATGCCGATAATCCGACCCAAACCTTTACCCGCGCCGGGAGTAGTATGGACCCCATTACACGACTTATCCCTATGACGTGGGATCAGCGGCATACTTTTAATACAACTGTCCGCTATTCGACCGGGAATATGGGCGCTACATTTTTGCTTTATTACAATTCGGGCACCCCGTATACTTATCAACCGTTGGAGATCAGCCCGCTCTCGCTGATTAATTTGTACGAAAACAATGCCTATAAACCATCGGGAATTACTTTAGACTTTTCGAGCTATTATAACATTACTCTTTTGGGGAATATCAAAGGTCAATTCACTTTGAATATTTATAATTTACTTGACAGAAAGAATGCCATGTGGGTGTATAACGATACCGGTCAACCTTATACCACAATCATATTCGACAGTGACCGCGCTAACCATCGCAGTAATTTCAATACCTATGATGACCGTGTTCAAAATCCGACCGCCTATTCAGCGCCCCGGCAAATCAAACTTGGATTTGGCATTTTGTTTTAATCAGTGTTGATGTGAATACACAAACCAGGAGAGTACGAATGAAAAAGATCATTACCTTAATAATTGGCCTCATCATCTGCCTGTACACGTCAGCATTCAGCCAGGGCAAGATTTATGAAGGCCCGGATGATCCGGCTGGGGATATTTCCGAAGAAAGAGCCGGTTATATGAATGGCAATCGTGTATTTCTATATTTTGAAAACACAACCCAGTTAGCTGACTATCCGCGCGTCAACACCTCTAAATGGCCAAATGACTATACCGGTTGTCGAATGCTGGATAATGTCTCCGTTCTCATTGGCGGTGAAATATATTTGCAAAATGAAAAAGACCCGGTTACTGATCCCGCTCAGGTTGCACAGCTTTCCGCCCAGGGTGGCATTGATACCCTGTTCTATCTGCAGACCAGTGGTTTTCCCTCAGCCAGCATGGATATGAATTATGACGGGACAGTTGAATGGGGCTTTTACCCGGTGCCCGGTTATATGAATCCGTTACAGGATTACCCGGCAATGAGTAATAAACCGGACTCATGGCCGGTGGATGGCTGGCCCTCTACAGGCCGTTTGAAAAAATGGCCGGGAGAATGGAACGGCAGATTCGGTCGGGGTATTAGTTATGCCGATCTGGAAACTTATTTTGTGGCGAATGACGCCCAGGACATGGAATATATTATTCAACGCAATGACCCCGAAGAAAAACCCATTACGGAAGGACTGCGATACTATCCCCGTCCGGGAGTTAAAATCGGCGATGTAAATCCCAATGTGACCATACAAAAAGGTTTTCCCTGGGGCGGACTCGGACTGCGGGTTGAAGTGCGCGGTTTTCAATGGAATAATCCGGAAGCCAAAGACATCATCTTCTGGGAATATAACATTGCCAACATTTCCGATTATGATTTGATCACCTGTGGGTTCGGATACTTTATTGATAACAGCATCGGCGGCGATACCGGCGGTGACAAGGAAGAAGGCTATTTTGATAAAGTACTCGATTTGTCTTATGTGTGGGAATCGATAGGAATTGGCGAAGGCGGCCTGGTGCCGGGAATCATCGGCATTGCCTACCTGGAGAGCCCGGGACGACCTTTTGATAATGCTGATAACGATGATGATGGTCTGATTGATGAAAAACGCGATAACGGCACCGGCGAGTTGATCGGTGCAACCGACGGCATTCAGGACATGAACAAATTCTTGTCCTTTTATAACTATACCAGCGATGACTTGCACCCGCATTATTCCGGTGATGAGGATCAGGACTGGTCTGATGGTTTGGATTTGAATAACAATGGCACATATTCATATCAGGGTAATGATGGCAAATGGGTCATTGAAGAGGGTGAATACGCAGGCGATGACGTCGGTTTGGATGGTGTTGGCCCGGCTGACTTGAACTACAACGGCCCCGACGAAGGCGAATGTAACCACCGACCGGATTATGTTGAAGCGGTAGGATGCGAGCCAAACTTTGCGGCTACGGATGTCTCAGAAGCCGATATGGTTGGCTTGACCTCCTTTGCATTGTTTGACTGGCCGCAGTGGCAGGAATGGAATTATATGCTCGATGAAGATAAAATAATGTGGAATGTTATGAATTCGTTCAACCTGGACAGCTACCTGCTTTCCGCCGGCCCGGGCTCACTTTACGAAATTTTTGGTTCCACTGTCTTTCCATTTTATAAAGGCCGCACCGAACGTATCTCTATGGGTATAATGTTTAGTTATGACAATCTTGCCGATTTACAATCGTCCACGCATTATGCTCCCAAAATGTTCAGACTTAAAGAAACGGCCCAGGTCATATACGAGCGTGATTATCGCTTTGCCCAACCGCCGCTTATGCCGACATTGCAAGCCACTGCGGGTGACGGTAAGGTGATCCTGAGTTGGGATAATATTTCCGACCAAAGAACCTACGAGCCGTTCCTGCAAAATGAGAATGATTTTGAAGGCTACAAACTCTATCGCGCTACCGATAAATTGTTCTCCGACGCTGAGATCATTACCACCGGTCAGGGAGACAAACACAGAAAAGCGCCAATTTTCCAATGCGATGTAAAAAACAGAAGAATTGGGTACGCCAATTATGGTATTGTTGAAGGCAGCGCCTTTTATCTTGGCGACGATACAGGAATTAAACATTATTATATTGATCAAGACGTCAAAAACGGCGTTACCTATTATTATGCCATTGTCGCTTACGATTATGGTGTGCCGGATTTTGGGGTATCGCCTACCGAAAATAATATTGTCATCGAACTGGACGAAGCTGAAGAAATCGTTCGGTTGGGCCAAAATGTGGCTGTGGTAACACCGCAAACCAGGGCCGCCGGGTACAATCCACCCAATATATTAATAAACAAAGAGTTAACATCCGGTTCAATTACCGACGGCATGTTTACTCCTGTCATTATGGATATTAAAGAAGCGCTGGCAAATCATACCTACAAAATGACATTTCAAACCGATACAATCGGTCATTCGAAATCTGAACGTTATCGACATGCGATGGATATGAAATTGGTAACAAGCGGGTTGAAAATCTATGATACCACTACTAATAATTCACTTACATATATAGAGAATTCAAACAGTTATCCTGAAGATAACTTGCTTTATAATTCGGATATTGATTATTGGTATTATAATTCTAGTAAAACATTGCTGACCGATATTTTCAATGGCATCCAAATCACTATGAACATACCTGATGATTCTGTTTCTATTGATGTAGACCGGTCAGGCTGGATCACCGGGTCATCCCAGATAAATATTGCCACCGGTGTGGAAACAGTATTTTTCCCATGGGAATATGAAATCGTATTTACCGAAGGAGCCGACCCATATAAAACAATAACGACTATGACAAGTAGTATAAAAGACACTGATGGCCGTTCAATTAAAAAAGATTCTTTATTGTTAAACCAAACATATAATTTTTATGTAATTAATAAAAAATCGGTTGATTCAACAGGAGCCTATGAAAAGGTTGATCTTGTCACTTTTGACCTGAATGACAATGGGGTTTATGATTGGGATCAGGATATCGTTCTTGTTGGCCATTGCATTTTATCTACAAGCAGATATTACTGGTGCGGTACCATTTTTACAATCGATTTACGCGCTAATGCTGATGAGCAAGCCTTGCCGAAAGCGAACGATGTGTATCGCCTTATTCTTTCACGGCCGCTAACAAAGGATGATCAATTTGTATTTACTGTTAATCCCGAACAAAAAGTAAAAAGGGCAAATATAAAAACTTCTATGGATTCCATCAAAGTTGTACCTAATCCGTATATTGCGACTAATGAAATGGAGACTGCTGTAGCCAATAAATACCTTAACCAGCGTCGTCGCATTATGTTCACCCATATACCGGCGCAATGTGATATCCGTATTCTGACCTCTTCAGGCATACTCGTCAATCATATTGAAGTGAATAATGAACCGGAAGCAGGCGCCGTTCACTGGGATTTACTCTCGTACGAAGGTTTGGAAATTGCCGCCGGCATGTATATTTATCACGTTAAATCCCGTGTAACAGGTGATGAAAAAATCGGCAAGTTTGCAGTGATTAAATAAGGCCTGACAATGGTAAAAGATCTGTTATCTGGTCAAACATTTATCTTTTCCCTTGTCTTCTATAAAGGAGAATAAAAAATGAATATAAAGCTAGTACTGACAGGCATTTTGTTGTTCGTAGTGACATCATGCCTCTTTGCCAACAAGCCCTACCGGGTTGGTACAACCGCAGCAAACTTTTTAGAAATGGGTATAGGCAGCAGCGCCGGCGCCATGGGCGACGCTTATGTGGCAGTGACCCGCGATTTGAATTCCGTTTACTGGAACCCGGCGGGCCTTGCCTTCATGGATGCCAAGGAGGTACAATTTTCATATCAACCCTGGATAGCCGATATTAATGTCCAGTTTGCCGGAGCCGGCATTGTTATGCCTCAAGTCGGTACGCTTGCGCTCAGCGTAAGTAGTATGAATTATGGTCGTACCGACGTTACCACCATGGATATGCAGGAAGGTACAGGTGAATCATACCAGGCGATTGAATATGCGGCAACATTATCTTACGCCCGCAAACTTGCCCAATGGTTCAGCTTTGGGTCTTCTGTTAAATATGTATCTTCCAACATCTGGCACATGAAGGCCCAGGCTATGGCTCTCGATCTGGGCGTAATTATTAATACCTACTTTTTCTCCCCGACCAAAAACCGGGAAGATGGTATGACAATTGGTATGAGTATTGCCAACTATGGCACCCGTATGCGTTATGACGGTATGGACTTGTTGCGGCCAATCGATATCCTGCCGGATCAAAATGGTAATTATAAAGATGTGGAAGGCCAGTTCCGGTTGCAGCAATGGGAACTGCCGCTTACCTTGCGGCTCGGTGTCGCTGTCTATCCAATCGTCACCAAATCACAAAAACTGACCCTGGCTGTTGACGCTTTGCATCCAAACAACAATTGCGAATCTGTCAATGTTGGCGCAGAGTACGGTTACCTTATACCCGGCGTAGGGCGTTTTCTGTTACGCACCGGTTACCGCGGGCTATTTATGGAAGAATCTTTTTATGGAATGACCTTTGGGGCCGGTATGCATTTGACATTGCTTGGCAACAGGCAGCTTAAATTCGATTATGCAGTCAAGGACTTGGGTATACTTGGCTACTCTTCGATATTTAATATTGGTTTTACATTCTAAATACTGTTGAAATCAAGGAGTCGCCTGACTCCTTGATTTCACTTTATATATGAGATATTACAAGATTTACAAAAGAAAAGAATTAAACCCAACCTGAATAATTGTAACTGTTAAAAAAATTATATAACTTTATTGGACTTGTCATAAAAAAGTTGACTTTACAGTCAGGAACTGAAAGTAAACACAAAACAATAACTCTATTAGATAATGAGGTACATAAAAATGAAAAAAATAGTTGTTGCCGGAGCCGGCGGGTTCATTGGTGGACATTTAACAAAAGCGCTAAAATCTATGGGGCATCAGGTAAGGGCAGTTGATATTAAACCGCTAAACAGATGGTATCAGGTAACTCCAGGCGTTGAAAATTTAGTGCTGGACTTGAAAATAAAAGACCATTGTTACCAGGCCCTAAATGGTTACGAAGAGGTATTTAATCTGGCTGCCGATATGGGTGGCATGGGATTTATCGAAACGCATAAAGCCGATTGTATGTTAAGTGTGCTGATTAACACCCATTTGTTAATGGCCGCACGTGATCTTGGCATACAAAGATTCTTTTATGCATCATCAGCCTGTGTATATAATGGAGAAAAGCAAACAGATCCAAATAATCCCGGTTTGAAAGAAGCTGATGCTTACCCTGCATTGGCAGAAGACGGTTATGGCTGGGAAAAACTCTTTAGCGAAAGAATGTGCCGTCATTTTCATGAAGATTTCGGTCTTGTAACCCGCGTAGCGCGCTTCCATAATGTTTATGGTCCTTTTGGCACCTATGACGGTGGACGTGAAAAAGCTCCTGCCGCAATTTGCCGGAAAGTTATTGATGGCAAGTTGTACGGTAAAAAAGAAATTGTCATTTGGGGAGATGGCCATCAAACACGAAGTTTTATGTACATAGATGATTGCATTAAAGGGATTCAGGCAATAATGTATAGTAATATTGAGGAACCGATAAACCTTGGCAGTGCGGAAATGGTATCTATCAATCAACTTGTTGATTATGTTGAAGAAATTGCCAATTTCAAACTTGAAAGGAAATATGATCTCAAAGCGCCCAAAGGTGTTCGCGGCAGGAACAGCGACAATACACTCATAAAAAAATACCTGGATTGGGAACCTTCCATTCCATTAAAAGAAGGATTAAAGAAAACTTTTGACTGGATTAAAGAACAAATAATTGAAAATAAAGGTAAAGATTCTCATAAAGTTGTATTCAACGAGTTTTAAATTAGGGCATGTTACTGATGAAAGTAAAAAAAGTTCTAGTTAGCGGGTGTTATGATCTGATTCATGGAGGGCATGTCACTTTTTTTAAAACAGCCGCGCAATACGGCAAACTTTATGTAGCAGTAGGAGCCGATGCAAATTTGCTGTTACTTAAAGGTAAAGCGCCCTATTTCTCTCAGGAAGAGCGACTTTACCTGGTAAAATCAATTCGTTATGTTGAAGAAGCGTTTATCTGTTCCGGATCCGGCATGCTAGATTTCGAACCGGATATAGAAAGAATAAAACCGGATATTTTTATTGTTAATTCCGATGGGCATACGCCGGAAAAAGAAGGGTTATGTAAAAAGCATGGTATTGAATATAAAGTACTGGAAAGAATTCCGGCAAATGGTTTACCTGCCCGCGCCAGCTCAACCATAAAAAAAGAATTACAATTCCCTTATAGAATTTGTATTGCCGGGGGGTGGATGGATCAGCCATGGGTTTCAGAAATTCATCCCGGTAGCGTGGTTGTGGCGCAATTGTCGCCTACTATCGAATTCAACAATCGTTCAGGTATGGCGACCAGTTCAAGAAAAATTGCAATAGATATATGGGGTAACCAGCTTCCCCATGGAGATCCGATCAAAAATGCAAAATTATTGTTTGGCGCAGAAAATCCTCCCGGTTCGGCTTATGTTTCCGGTTCACAAGATCAAATTGGTTTGCTAAATCCGGGCATCAGTCGTCTTTATTATAATGGAAAATATTGGCCGGAGCACATTGATTCCACAAGAGAGCAGGATATTTGTGAATGGCTTGGCAACGTTCTTTATTTAATACCATTGGAACCGAGAGCGTTCGACTATGATCCGCTCATCAAGAAAAATCTCGACAAAGAAACTATAAAAGAGTTGGGCGATGCGGGAGAACAATGCTGGCAAAGTATTCTACTTAAAGATACTAAAGGTTTGGGTCAATCTATGACCAGAACATTTTTGGCCTGGAAAAAGATACTACCTTACACTGTTCCCGAATATGTTATGAATGAAATGGAAAGCAAGTATTTCCCCAATTATCCCGGCGCTATAACATCCGGTGGTGGTGGTGGTTATGTTGTAGTGGCTTGTGATAAAGAAATTAAAGGCGCACTGAAAATAAAAGTGAGGTTTTAATTGGTAAAGAGATTCAAACGTTATTGCAAAACATTGGAGCTTGAAAACAATCCGTTGTTGATTGAAGAATATAAAAAAATGCATTCTATGGGCAAAGCATGGCCTGAAGTAACCCAAGGCATGAAAAAGGTTGGCATTATTGATATGGAGATTTATTTAACCGGGACAACATTGTTTATGATTATGGATACGGAAGAAAATTTTGACCATGAAAAAGCAATGACAGAGCTTGGTAGTTTGCCCCGTCAGTCGGAATGGGAAGCAGCAGTATCCAAATTTCAAAAAACAAATGCTTTATCTTCAGCCAAAGAAAAGTGGCAATTAATTGAACGAATTTACAAGCTGGATCAGGTTGCAGAAAATAATATTACTGATGGATATGTTGAACAAATAACTATCTAGTATTAACTAAACAATTCACATTAATATCGGGAATTAACTATGACCCCAATTCCTCTCTCGCCATTCGATTGGGCAATAATGATCGTTTATTTTGCATTTATTGCCTGGATCGGTTTTTATCTGAAAAAATTCACAAAAACGGATAATGATTTTTTCCTTGCTGGAAGAAGAAACAGCATGTGGGTTTGCGGCATTGCATTCATGTCCGCCAACATGGGTTCTATGGAAGTTATCGGCTATGCCGGGCAAAGCATCAAGTACGGTTTGTATGCCGCGCATTTTTATTTGATAGGCGCTGTACCCGCAATGCTCTTTTTAGGGGTTTTTATGATGCCGTTTTACTACCACAGTAAAATTAAATCTATTCCCGGTTATTTAAAAGCCCGCTTTAACGAAAGTTCACGTGTTTTTAATGCCGCAATGTTCGTAGTGAATATGATACTCGTCTCGGGTATTGCGCTTTATCTTCAGGCGCTCATCTTTCATACTTTTCTGGGCTGGAATTGGGATATGAGTATTTGGCTTTCCGCAGCGTTTGTGGCTTTTTATGTTACCCTTAGCGGGCTACTTTCAGCAATGTTCACAGAAATTCTCCAGTTCTTTTTAATTTGGGCCGGTATTTTGATTCTGCCAATATTGGGCTTGGTTGATATTGGCGGCCCTGCAGAAATTTCACAAAACCTTGCGGTTGGTTTTAAAACTTTATGGTCCACATCAAATCTTCCGCAAAACAATCCCATGTATATTACCTGGGGTGGGTTGGTGTTGGGATTGGGTTTTGCAATCGCATTCGGATACTGGACCACCGATTTCCTGATTATTCAACGCGCTTTTTCCGCCAAAAATTTACGTTCCGCGCGAATGACGCCAATTATTGGATCGTATTTTAAACTATTACTCGGCGCGGTAGTCGTTGGTACAGGAATGATTGCATTGGTATTAATCAATAATCCGGCTAGCGGGTTCAGCTTGCTGGTGGAAAATGGCAAAACTAATTATGATTCGGTAATGCCGCTGTTAATGAGAAGATATTTTACACCCGGCTTGATAGGTGTTGGGGTCACTTCTCTGTTAGCTATGTTTATGGCAGGAATGGCCGGCAACATGAGTTCTTTTAATGCGGTTTGGACTTATGATATTTATCACTCGATAATAAATAAAAACGCCTCGCCGCAAAAACTACTACAAATTGGCAGAATAGCTACGGTATGCGGAATTATTCTCAGCGTTGCCGGAGCATATATTGCGCGAAGCATGCCAACCGTAATCGACTATCTTCAGGCCATCAGTTCCATGTTTTTATCCCCCTCAGTTGCAATAATTATTTTAGGAATGTTCTGGAAATTTATCACTCCCAAAGGCGGATTCTGGGGAATGTTAGTCGGTACTCTTGTAGCTGTGGCACTATTCATTGCGCAAGAAGTTAAATTGATACCTGTAAGTTTTGTGATACCGGGATTCAGTGGTGCCGATGAGCAATCATATATGGCGGCGAATTTCTGGCGAGCTGTTTGGGCCTGGTTAATTTCAACCGGCGCCGCAATTGCCATAAGCTTTTTTACACAGAAAAAAACCGATGAAGAGTTGCGAGGTTTTGTTTACGGATTGGTTGATAAAGATCAGGCAGTAGAAGAAAAAGTGGTATTATATAAAAAACCGGAATTCTGGGGAGCGGTTACATTGGTTATTTTTATTATCATTAATATAGTCCTTTGGTAGGAGGAATTATGAACACCGATATAAAGGGAATGAGAAGCATCTGGTTTTTTGTTGGCTTGATCTTGACCGCCATTGGAATTATCGTACTGGCTGCAGGGATATTCGAATTATTCTATCCTGCAAACCCGGAAGTGAGATTGGCCGGCTTGCATGCCAATATTTGGTGGGGAGGTTTGATAATTATTTTTGGCTTGATTTACACAATTACAAATAAAAACAAGTATGTTTAAATTATTAGAGTTGTGAAATAACATGATTGTTTTTTCAGAAAGATAGCAACATGTCGGATCAGGATATTAATTCATCCAACCCAATTACTAACGAACTGATTGCCCCGTGCGGCATGAATTGCGCAATCTGCAGCCGTTACCTGGCATTCAAGAACAATATCAAACGCAGTCAATGTACAGGCTGCCGGACACAGCTCAGCCCGTGCACCTATCTGTTTGCCAAATGCACGGGAATCAACAACACCACCCAGGGAAAAGCCGTTTTTTGTTTCGAATGCAGTCAATATCCCTGCAAACAGATCAAGCGCATGGAAAAGCGGTATAAAAACATTTACAAAATGAGTGTAATTGAAAACCTGGAATTTATCAGAGAAAAAGGGCTTAACGCTTTTATTGAGGAGCAATATCGCACGTACCGGTGCAGCAGATGCGGTGAATTGATCTCGATTCATAATAAAAAATGCTTTAAATGCGATACGATCACCAGACTGGTAGATAAAAATTCCTGACTCAAACTTTTTTTACCTGCTGAGCATTGTAGTATTGTAACGCAACTAAATTAATGAACGTAAAATATCTGAAAGCCGGACCAACCGGTATTTGATTTTAAAAATACTATAAATCATCATCACAGGAGGAACTGTGAATAAAACGGATAAAAACAACAAATTAGCTTTAGGAGTTGCAATTGGTATGGCCGTCGGTGCTGTTATTGGAATTTTCATTGGCATAGCCGGGGGCGATTTGGCAGTGTGGCTGGCAATTGGTATTGGCTGTGGCATGGCATTGGGTGCAGCGCTGGGTGTAGTACAATCTAAAAAAACCAGTTAAGCATTCAGTCATTCAGTCCTGCCAAGTGCAACTTTACGTATCAATCTGATTATTGTGCTCAGGTGCTGGTTACTCTGTTTTCAAGGTGTTGCAATGCCGGGTTATCCTGGCATTTGCAATGGGAATTTATTAAATCAGGTAATTAAAGTACATATTATAACAATAAAAACGAGACCCCCAAAATGGATACGTACAAATATATCCACTTTCCCAAAACCCGAATTGCTACCCTGGATGTTTGTGAAATCGGCCGCAAGAAACACCACATGCAGGCAATCCTGGAACTGGATGTTACTGATGCCAGAAAAGCGATTAAAAATTACCGCCAGGTTACCAAAAACAAAATCTCCTTTACCGCCTGGCTTGTAAAAACCATCAGCACAACCATCGGGGAATATCAAACCGCCCATGCTTATTTAAAAAATAAAAAAACAGCGCTTGTTTTTGACGATATCGATATTTCAATTACAGTTGAACGGGAGTATGGCGGCGAGCTGGTGCCGTTGCCCTATGTGATCAGGCGGACCAATAATAAAGAGATAATAGATATTACTAATGAAATTGCAACGGCCAAAAATCAACAGGTCGCTGCCGACGATATTGTACTAGGTCAAAAGCAAAACCAATTTTCCACCAGCCTGTACTATGCCTTGCCGGGTTTTTTAAGAAGATTCATCTGGCAATCTTTTTTATTAAAACCCAAATTTGCCAAAAAGAACATGGGTAGCGTAATGCTGACCTCCATCGGTATGATGGGGCAAGTGAATGGCTGGTTTATTTTCACCAGTATTCATCCCCTGGCTTTCGGTGTTGGCTCGATAATGAAAAAGCCTGCCGTGCATGATAATAAAATAGAAATCCGGGAAATTCTCAACATGACAGTTCTCATCGACCATGATGTGATGGACGGCGCGCCGATGGCCCGGTTCATTGCCCGGTTATCGCATAATATCGAAACAGGATCGGGTTTGGCATAACCTTTGGTAGGGGCAGACCTATGTGTCTGCCCCGAACTGTATGTCTGCCCACTTTATTATATTCCCGGAATAAATACTACGCCCCTGCCAAAATTTTTCCGTTTGATTTTCGCAACATTTTCTTATATTACAAAAACATTACAATACACAAACCGGAGAGAGCACATGAAAAAGGTCTTGCTGATTTGCTTTGTTTTATTCGTTATTAATCAAATCCCCTGCCCGGCGCAGGATTTTACCGAAAACATCCGCATTAACCAGATCGGTTACTATCAAAATGGCCCCAAAACTGCCATAATTGTCGACGCCGTCTCAGATACCTTTAAAATTATGACGCCCGATCTGCAACAAACCGTCTACACCGGTCTTCTCGGTCCGGCCGCTGTGTGGAGTTATTCCGAAGAGTCCGTCCGCAAAGCCGATTTCTCCGCCCTGAGCGATTCCGGTACTTTTGTTGTGGTCGTCCCCGGCCTGGGGTATTCACAAGACTTTGAGATCAAGTCTCACGTGCATCAGCAAGTCGCCAAAGCGGCCATAAAGAGCTACTACTTTCAGCGTACCGCTATCGAACTCACCGAAGCCTATGCTGGCGTTTGGAAACGTAAAGCCGGTCACCCTGACACCTTGGTCTATGTGCATGCTTCCGCCGCAACGGCAAACCGGCCGGTAAATACTATTATCTCATCGTCGCGCGGCTGGTACGACGCTGGGGATTATAATAAATATATCGTCAATTCCGGCATCAGTACCTATACTATACTGGCTACTTACGAGTATTTCCCCGAATACTGTCAAGCCCTTAAACTATCAATCCCTGAAAGCGGCAACGCCATACCGGATATTCTTGACGAAGCGCTGTGGAACATTCGCTGGATGCAGACCATGCAGGATCCGTTTGACGGCGGCGTGTATCATAAATGTACTTCGGAAAATTTTTGCGGCTTTGTTATGCCGGATAAAGATAAATCCAAACGCTGGGTCGTGCAAAAAAGCACCCCCGCGGCGCTGGATTTCGCCGCAGTCATGGCGCAATCTGCCCGTATTTTTACAGAGTTCGAAGCAGAGATGCCCGGCTTTGCAGATTCTTGTCTCACTGCCGCTATTGCGGCCTGGAACTGGGCGCAGGCAAATCCTGCCGTTCGCTATCGCCAAAGTGATGTGAACACATTGTACGATCCTGATATTGTTACCGGCGAATACGGGGACAGCAATTTTGCGGATGAAAATGATTGGGCAGCTATGGAGTTGTATGTTACCACCGGTCAGGACAGCTTTTTACAGAACCTCGACGTCTTTGCCGCCAACGTCCGTGTGCCGAGTTGGCCGAATGTGCGCACATTGGGTTATTGTACTCTGGCCCGTTATGCCATCCAGCCTTTATCACCATTCCCCGAAGCCGTTACCGCATTGCAAAAGATTATTGAGCTTGCCCATTCTCTACGGGAAACCTGGTATACTTCCGCCTATAATGTGGTCATGGGCGTTACCGCCAGCGACTTTGTATGGGGCAGCAATGCCATCACCGCCAACCAGGCAATGGTATTGCTCCAGGCATTTATTGCGACACAGGATAGTTCCTATCTGCACGCCGCTATAGCGAATCTCGATTACCTGCTGGGACGCAACGCCACCGGCTATTCCTTTGTAACCGGGTATGGCGATAAAACTTCCATGAAAATTCATCACCGGCAATCCGGCGCCGACGGCGTTAAAGACCCTGTTCCCGGTTTCCTGGTCGGCGGACCGAATCCCAGCCAGCAAGATGGCGTTGTCTATCCTTCCAACCTGCCGGCCAAATCGTTTGTCGATAACCAGAACAGCTATGCTTCCAACGAGATCTGCATCAACTGGAATGCGCCGCTGGTTTTCCTGGTTTATGGTATGGAAGCCATAATGTCGCCGGACGGGAAACCGGATTTAACTGCTATTGCTGAAAAGAATAACGAAGCGGCGCCGGTTGATTTCCAACTGGCACAGAACTATCCGAATCCTTTTAATCCTGAAACCACAATCACAATGGCTATGAATAAAGCCGGGCAGTACAGACTGGAAATTTACAACACCCTGGGCCAAAAGATCATCACCCTGCTGGATGAATACAGTACGCCGGGCAGCCGGACAGTGACCTGGAACGGTCATAACGCCGCAGGACATATTGTCCCTTCCGGCATTTATTATTACAAACTCTCATCCGGCCGGCAACAGCAATACAAAAAAATGCTGCTCTTGCACTAGCCATCTACTCGTACGGGCAGACCTGTGTGTCTGCCCCAATTGGTTATATCTTTATATGTAAAAGATCTATACAGAGGGGGCTACACTTTAAACGGGCGAAGCATCATTGCCTGGATCATAATACAATATGTAGAATTCCTGGAATTGATGCTTCACCCCTGCCAAAAAATTTGGCAAACCTGCTTGTCCGCCCCCTATATATTACAAAAAACCGCCCGGGAGCAAATCCCGGACGGTTTCATTTTTTTATCTGCGCTAATCGGTGTAATCTGCGGATAAACAAACGCCATTACCACTTTTCATCATATTTGGTCCACAACTCATCGCCCAGCTTCCAGCAGCGTTCCACTACCCGGTCGCCCCATTTGGTTGTATAGCGGGTAATATAATCCACTGCCTTTTGCTGCGATTGATCGAACAACAGAATCGCTTCGATTTCTGTCTTGGTCTGCGCATCGAACATTTCTTTTTGCAGGGGATTCCACACCGCATCCACATCCTTGTGCATATCGCCCCAGCGTTGCGCCGTCAACGTGCCCAACCGGTTGAACGCCCACCAGACGGAATCGCGGGTAAAACCATTAGTGCGCCCGGGAGTTTTAAAAGATCGCGGCAAGTCGGTTACCCCGCAGTACACTGGCACATAAATCGAAGTCGCTACATTATCGAACGCCAGCCACACCACGCCGCCAATTTCATCCGGCATCCATTCCCGCGATTGGGTAATGGTAGCGTACATGGTATACCAGCGCGCAATAGTACGCTCGCCGAGTTCGCCCCAGCCGCCGTTAACCTTGAACAATTTATTCATTTCATAGGGCATAAATGGATTGGCAAATGGCGAGATCACTTCCTTGCCAGTGGAATCGGCCTGGGTAATATTTTTCACAAAATTATAATCCGTGCCCTCGTAATAATCTTTAAAGATCGTCACCAGCTTTTGCAGCGTTACCAGGGTATCGGGGCGTACTGAAAACGGAAAATCCTTGTCGTTAGCATGCAGATTCAGCGACGGCGCTACCATACTAAGCACCCGCCATTCCCGCCGCCGCGCTGAAAATGATTCGCGGCCTTCCGGGTCGTAGGCATAGCAAAATTCAAAGGGTTTGTTAGCAGGATTCCACCAGCCACTGTCCTGCGCTACTTTTTTTACATTTGCTGAGGCCATAAAGAAATCCGGCTTGGTCAAATCGATTTCACGAATCCGGCTGGCATTAGCGCATACCGAAACATAGTCGTCCGGTACGCGCTGCGCCGCCCATACGGCGCCCTTGTTGCCCTTGCCCGGTCCGGTGATTTCCAGGTGCCACACCTCTTTTTTATCGGCAATGGTCAGGCACTCGCCGTCATCTATGTAACCATAAGTTTTAGTTAAATTATCGGCCAATTTTATTGCTTCGCGCGCGGTTTTACAGCGTTCCATCAGCAACTGCACCAGTTGCTGACAATCGATCATGCCGTTATCCGATTTCAGGCTGGGACGCCCCTCAAAAGTCGATTCGCCGATAGCCAGTTGATATTGATTCATACAGGGATAAGCGGTGTTTATATAGCTGTTGGTGGTGCCGACCTGCGGTATTTCACCCACCGGCGAATAGCGATATGCCGGCATAGCCTGACTGTTATCCGGCACTCGTTTCATCATGGCTGCACGGCTGCCGTCCGGCCAGGTTTTTTGCGGTACCAGATTAACCTCAGAGCGGGTGCGGTGACTGTCACAGGTATGCGAGGTAGTGACCCAGCCACCATCGGTGGCATTTTTACCAACGGTTATCGTAGTGCAGCCATCCGGCCGGCCGTCTTGCCAGTCCGGTTTATCATCAGCCGAGTTCGCTGCTGTCGGAATTGTCATAGATATAAATAGAATAATAAATACAAATATATACATTCTGAATACCACGGTGCGGAATTCCATGAGTTCTCCTCAAATAATATAATATATTCAATACGTTACAATAATAACCCGGGTTGAAAAACGCAGAAAAAAATTGTTTCACTCTGGGGGATTCTTTTCCACTTTTTTCTGACTGCGCTGCTTTTTAAACTCTTCAAGGTCCGCTTTAGCGTACTTTTCATAACAGTCGGGACAAATCCCGTGACTAAAGCGTGCATCGGAAAACTGGGTGACATATTCTTCCACCTGGTGCCAGTAATTATTATCATCGCGGACTTTTTTACAATAGGAACAGATCGGCAGCAAGCCTTGCAGCTTTTTAACATGATTCAACGCTTCTTCAAGGCTTTCGATTTTTGTGGAAAGGTCCTTTTCCAGTTCAATAATTCGCCGTCCGACCTTGATGCGACTTTGTAATTCACCCTGGTAATAGGGTTTATTAATATAATCATCGGCTCCGGCTTCAAGCGCTTCAACAATATCCTGTTTGGTATCCTTGGCGGTGAGCATGATGATATAGACATAACCTTTATCCCACTGTTTTCGTACATGGCGGCAAACATCCAGGCCGTCCATTACCGGCATCATCCAGTCAAGTATTGCTATTCTGGGAGCATTTTTTTGATTTAAAATTTCCAGCGCTTGCTGACCGTTATGCGCAATGACTACTTCGTATCCCCATTTCTTTAACCAGTACTCTAGTATCCTTCTGGATACATCATCGTCTTCGGCTATCAGTACTTTCATGAAAACACAAATCCTGTCATATGTGTTTAATTCGAATACCTGTGCTGACCCCGAACAGCATGAATTACAAATTATCTGGTCTTTGCAGCTTAAAATTTAATTTCTCAACCGGAATTATTGCTCTGTAATCGTTTGGTCACAAAACAGCATTTTCACCTGCTTTTATTCCAGATACGATGCAGCAATAAATACAAAACACTTAATTTATAAAACATTCAAACAATTTGCAACTTTTTTGTAATAATTGACGTTGACAATTTCAAATTACCTGAACATTATTTTAGTTATAAAGTTATGGGCCGTCAGCTTTCAGCTATCATTAATCAATAGTTTATCATTCCCCTGGATTAAAGACGTTAGATCGCGCCGGGGTTGCCACCTGGTGCGCCACAAAAAAGAATAGGTTGCTTGGGTAGACCTATATCTCTTCCCGAAACAAATCGGAGTGCTGCCCCTTTATGGGCAGCTTAACCATTTACAATCTGCCCAATTTGTAAGGGCGAAGCATCACTGCCTGTATTATACAACTATTTTTTAGAATTCCAGGAACTAATGCTTCGCCCCTACCGAAAATTTGTTAAACCCGGACATCCGTCCAACAATCAAATCTTTTTAAAAGCGTCGTATGTATAAAGCCGCCGCACCCCAATCGCCCGCTTCCTCTTAATAATACCGCTGCACCTGGGCGCCGCGGTAATAATGCTTTAAAATTTCGCCACATTTACGCCGTTCCCGGGCCATTATCGCCGCACCCACCTGGCACATTCCCACGCCGTGTCCCCAGCCGGCACCGCGGAACACAAACTCTTGCGCCACACCGTCAGTTACGTTATTTTTATCAACCACAAAACAGGCGCTGTACAATGTCGACGTGGAGAATGCCTGGCGAATATTCAACTCCTTGCGAACCGTAAACCGGTCGTTTGCGCCTAACACTTCAACCTCGATGAGCCGACCCGAAACACCGCGTTTGACCGGTACTATATCCAACAATGTGCCGATATTATGTTTGGTCTTGTCCGCAATGATCTTTTCCAGTTCAGCCCTGGTATATTTCTGTTCCCAGCGAAAATATTTTGTGCTATAGGCGGCAAATCCGGGACTGCCGAACGGTTCAATGTTGCAACTCACTTTGGGATTAGAGGTTACCCATTTGCGCACATTGTCCTCGCGGGAAAGATCAAAAGATTCCGGTAATGATTTTGATGATACCACATCCAGCACCCCCTGTAAATAGGGCTCGCCTTCGCCTTCCCAGGCGTTTTGCGCCAGTTCGGTGTGCCCGCCACATATTGCCGAATAAGGTGTTGAACAAAGTTTACCGTTAAACATCAACACCTGCCCGCGCGTTTGCCGGATAGCTTTTTCAATTTGTTTATCCCTTTTACCGGCGCCGATGAACGCCTGACTGCGAACGTCATCGCTCACATCGAAAGGTTCTTCGCGGAAACGGCGGCCAAAATTATACAGGAAAAAAGTGCGCGCCGCGATAGTCTGCGCCTTGAGTGCTTCCAATGGAAAAGTGGCAGGCATTTCACCCGGCAGTACGCCTTCGAGATATTCTTCCAGGGTCAGAACATTAACAACATACAATTGTCCCGATTTACCCAATACCAGTTCCATTTCGCCCTTGTAGGTGCGGTCTTCCTGCCGCGAGAAATGAAATCCTTCGCCCACATCCACATTCCTGATCGTAATCAGGGCTCCGGTCATGCGCGCAACGTTTGGAACAGTGATGGTTTTGCCCTTGCTGTTGGTTAAGCGAATATCACCGCGGGCATCCTGGGTTTTTAATTTCACGACCCGCGCTTTGTTTAAATCGGTTTGGGATTGCATCAACGTGCGGGCTTGCTGCTCATCGCTGTAATCGGTTTTCAATACCAGGCGATAGTTACGTTTATCGACCAGGGTTTTCTCGCCCATACTGAGCACATCGCCATCGGTCAGCAACACGACTTCAAGGTTGCCATCCTGAGCCTCCTGTAATGCCCTTTCCGCTTCCTCTTTATTTGTGGTTTGCAACAACACGATTTTCCAGGAGTATACGGCCGGAACGCCATTTATAACCTCGGCTTTCCAGGTATCTTTATCATTGACGCGGAACACCTTGCCGTTTTGTCCGGCAATTACAAAAGCATTCTGCGGGGTAAACGTAATCTCGGTTTTGTTCTCCATAATACCAACCCGCACGACCGGGCCCGGTTCTTTGATAGCCGGCCCGAAATATACCCCGGCGCACGACAAAAACAAACTGAGGGATATGAAAAGACCACCGGCTATAATAATTCGCTTAACTGGCATAAAATTTACTCTGTTAAATAAGGGTATTCAGACACAGGTCTGTATGATTTTTTATAAAAAAAGTGCTACTCGTACCCGAACTCTTTTAAAAACATATCCTTTTTGCGCCATTTGTCCCGCACAGCCACCCACAATTCCAGGAATACCGGCCGCCCCAGGAACTCCTCGATCTCAATCCGCGCTTGCTGCCCGACATTCTTGAGCGCCGCCCCGCCCTTGCCGATAATGATCCCCTTTTGCGAAGCCCGCTCGACGACAATTCGCGCCTTGATCACATCCTTGCGGCCTTCCTGCTCTTTGAACTCATCGATCACTACCGCCGTTGAATAGGGTAGTTCTTCACCATAATTTTGAAAAATCTTTTCACGGATAATCTCACTGACAAAAAACCGTTCCGGGTGTTCCGTTACCAGGTCCGGTGGATAAAACGGCTGACCATAAGGTAAAACCCTTATGATTGCCTGTTCCAGTTCATCGAGATTTTCTTTTTTAAGGGCGGAAATGGGAATAATCGCTTCAAACTGATGTTTCTGCCGGTATTCGTCAATACAAGGCAAAGCAATGCTTTTACTGACAATATCTATTTTATTAATGACCAGGATAACCGGCTTGTTGGTTTTTTTAATGATCTCCAGTATCGCCAGGTCTTTTTCCTGCGCTTTAGCCGCAGCCGTCACCAGGAACAAGATCAAATCCGCATCTTTGGTGGCGTTAACAGCGGCATTGATCATCACTTCCTGCAGACGGTATTTTGGCTCGATCAACCCCGGTGTATCCAGAAAAATGACCTGGTAATTATCGCCATTAAGAATACCCAGAATACGGTGTCGGGTGGTCTGCGGTTTGGGGGTAATAATAGAGAGCCTGAACTTTAACAGTTCATTGGTCAACGTCGATTTACCGACATTCGGCTGACCGACAATTGCAACGTATCCGGCTTTAAAATTGGACGCTTCCAAATCCATAAATCCTGTTCATATTAAGAAAATTTTTTCTGGCTTATAAATAAGCATCCAGAGTATGATATTGTTCCAGCTTGTCCAGCAATTCCCTGCCTTCGGCCAGTTTTAAATGATGGGACTGGCAGCCGTTGCGCAAACAGGCTTCTACGCGGCCACCATGCGGTAAATAGGCGCCGAACATATTGCTGCCACATTCTTCACAAGTAATATTATCAAGGGTTAACGTAACATGACAGGTGGGACAAAACAGTTCCACACATTCGCCTTCCGGCACATTGATCTCGGAAACATTTTTAAAACTGCCATAAACCGGGTCCAGGTGGATCAAGCCTTCTTCCTGCTTGTATTTTGCCAGCAAGGTTACCGAAGCATAACCATGAATTTTATGCTTTGGATCCATCAAACTATGCCCCATCGGGCAGGTAACATGTTGAACGCGAATTACCTTGCTCGGTATTTCTATGGCAATGACCTCTTTTTCCTTATTTTTCATAGTTCACCTCTTGTAATAATGTTGCCGTGTTTCAGAAACGATTATCCCGCTAAGGGCAAGCAAGCCAATCAGGTTTGGCAAAGCCATCAGGCCATTCATTATATCTGCAAACGTCCATACCAGTTCCACTTTGCTGATCACCGCGCCGACAAACACCATAATGCAATATATAACACGATACGGCATAACTATTTTATATCCAAACAAATATTCAATAGCTTTTTCCCCATAATAACTCCAGCCTAATATTGTTGAATAAGCAAAAAAGATTAATCCAACCGCCACAATATAGCCGCCAATTTTACCGGGCAAGGCGGCATTGAAAGCAGTGGTTGATAATTCCGCACCGGTCTGGCCGTTAGTCCACACCCCGGTACACAAAATCACAAAACCGGTCATGGAGCAGACAACTATGGTATCAATAAAGGTCTGCGTCATGGAAACCAGCGCCTGGTCGACCGGATTTTTGGTTTGCGCGGCAGCCGCAGCAATCGGCGCGCTGCCCAGGCCGGACTCGTTGGAAAAAATACCCCGCGACACGCCATAGCGAATCGCATCCCTCACCATTGCCCCGGCAAATCCACCGGCTGCTGCGGTAGGCGAAAAGGCTTTGCTGATGATCAGCACAAATACATCCGGAATATATTTTATATTCAGAACAATGATTATTAATGCTCCCAGACTATAAAATATAATCATAAAGGGAACAATAACTGCAGCTGCTTTGCCGATATTCTTTATTCCACCCAGCAAAACAAGTGTAGTGGCAATAAACATGACCAAACCGGTCATCCATGATTTAATGATCGGGAAATTTGCAGTAACCGCGCTGGCCACAGAATTGGATTGTACAATATTGCCGATTCCGAATGCGGATATTGAAGCAAAAATTGCAAACAAAATACCCAGCCATTTCAAACCCAAACCCTTGCTGATATAATACATCGGTCCGCCGCACATATTGCCCTTGACATCCGTCTCCCGGTAACGGACAGCCAGCACTGCTTCGCCGTACTTGGTCGCCATACCGAACAGGCCGGTTATCCACATCCAGAACATGGCGCCGGGGCCGCCTGCGGCAATAGCTGTGGCAACGCCGGCAATATTACCTGTGCCGACTGTAGCGGCCAGCGCTGTCATCAATGCCTGGAAGTGGCTGATATCGCCTTCAGCACCTTCTTCTTTACGTTTTACCAATGCCAGGTACAGGGAATGCCCAAGAGCCCGGAATTGCAGGCCCCGTAACCGGATCGTCAGGTATATGCCGGTTCCCACCAGCAAAATGATCGTCGGCAGCCCCCAAATCACATTACTGATGGCATTGAGTATTTCCAATAATTTTGCTTGCAAAATGCTGCTCCCGGTTAATATGACGGTTAATAATTATTGTTCTAATAAGATTTCGCTACCAACACCCGTTGTTCGGAAGGTTTGCCGCAGACTAGACAACGTCCTTGTTCCTTTTCCCCGTCTATTGGAATCAACCGGATTGTAGCTTTGGAGGTTTCCTGGAATTGATTTTCACATTCCGCCGAGCCACACCAGTGTACACGGAAAAATCCGCCCGGTTCTTCAATTTTCTTTTTAAATTGCTCATAATCGTCTTCCGGCATGGTATTGGCATCCCGGAATGATTTAGCTTTATTGAACAAATCACTCTGTATCTGTTCAAGCAGTTCTTTTATTTTATCCAGCAATCCATCCTGCGGCAGCAGCATTTTCTCGCCGGTATCGCGACGTACCAGCACCACCTGGTTATTTTCCAGTTCGCGGGGACCAATTTCAATACGGATCGGCACACCGCGTTTTTCCCATTCGTTGAACTTGTAACCCGGACGGAACTGATCGCGGTCATCGACCTTGAACCGCAACCGGCCTTTCCACGCTTCGGTCAATTCAGCTATACGGCGGCGCATACCCTCAATTTCCGCATCATTTTTCCAGATCGGAATGACTACAACTTCAATCGGCGCCAGCCGCGGCGGAATGACCAGACCGTTATCATCGCTGTGCACCATGATCAACGCGCCGATCAACCGTGTGGAGACACCCCAACTGGTGGCCCATACATAATCGAGCTTGCCGTTTTCATCCTGAAATGTCACATCAAACGCTTTGGCAAAATTCTGCCCCAAATGATGCGAGGTGCCCGCCTGCAATGCTTTGCGATCCTGCATCATCGCTTCGATGCAATAGGTACGTACGGCGCCGGCGAATTTTTCCCGCTCAGTTTTATAACCGACATATACGGGCGCCGCCAGGTATTCCTCGGCAAAACGGCGATACACGTCAATCATCTGCATGGTTTCGCGCTGCGCTTCTTCATTGCTGGCATGAGCGGTATGCCCTTCCTGCCACAAAAATTCCGTTGTACGTAAAAACAGGCGCGTGCGCATTTCCCAGCGCACTACATTCGCCCATTGATTGATCAATATCGGTAAATCGCGGTAGGACTGTATCCATTTTTTATATGTAGACCAAATGATCGTCTCGGAAGTGGGGCGGATAACCAGCGCCTCTTCCAGCCGTTTGCCGCCGCCCTGAGTAACCACGGCGCATTCCGGAGCAAATCCTTCCACATGCTCCGCTTCTTTTTTTAAAAAACTCTCCGGGATCAACATCGGAAAATAAGCGTTTACATGGCCTGTTTCCTTGAACATTTTATCCAGTTGGCCCTGTATATTTTCCCACAAGGCATAGCCGTTCGGTTTTATAACCATACACCCTTTTACCGAAGAGTGTTCCGCTAAATCCGCCGCCTGTATTACATCCAGGTACCAACGTGAATAATCTTCCGCCCGCGTTGTAATTCCTTTTGCCATTCTTTCTTTCCTGTATTATTCAAAAATTCTCGTATTTGTTAGTTCATCTCCCGACAGATGTTCAGCTTTGAAAAAGCATGGATCGAACATAACACAGGATCCTGTACACCTTCAAGACAATAAAGCTCCCGGTGCAGTTTTGAATTTCCCTGTATTGTTTCAATTACATCAACCAACGCTCCATTATGGCAATGCAGGCAGGTTTCATGCTGATATCTAAAGCCAACCGCCGTTTGCCTTACCACCAGGGCTTTGCTGTTAGTCCAGGTTGCTTTACCGGATCGGCTTTCAAACTCGATATGGCCAATTTTAGGAAATAATACCCGTCCATGATCCAGAGTAAGGGCGCCCCGTGCATCAAAACGGTCGCCCGGCGCCAGTCGTAACCGTTCCTGTTGGCCCGGAGAAATGGTTATATAAAAATAATCCTCAAAATGTACATTGCCAATATACCCCTGCTTGCAAATCAGCAGATAGCCTGCCAGGCGGAACTGCCCGGTTTTGCCGTTGATTTGTTTAAAAAAATGGGGCTTTATCGAATCAACCTCGCAGTATATATTTACTTCACGGGCGCGAGATTCCTGTATCCAGTCCTCAAAATCTTCAATTTCCTGTATAAATTTTTCAAACTCGGCCGGGGTTACTTGAATACGCGGCTGGTAATGGATCTTTTCATCCATATACCAGGAGCAGCCGTCGCACAAGCGGCCCATATAATTATAACCCCGCACACATTTTTTCCCCTTGTCCAGCATTGCGCAGGACCATTTGAACATGATACATCCCTGGGGATAGCATTTCTTTTGCCGCATCACATGATACGCCGATACCTGGTAATCGAATTTGGAATGCTCCCGGTAATTACAGGAAAAAATATCAGTTCTTTTATAAGGATTCTTCATTGTGCCTTTGATTATTGAAAATTTTATAAATATAATCAGCTTTGCCAAGATAATCAAGAAAATTATTATGGCAAAAAGAAAATGTAAACTATTGATTTACAATAATTTTATAGCCGGTGATAAACCGGCTGTAGAAATAATGTTTTTTCTGCATACTTGGCCAGGCTTAAAAGGCTTAATCCGTATAAAATTCCAGGGAACTGGCAATATCTATTGGCGGGCGGGTAGGGACATCACGGCCCTCTAGGGAAATGTTTTTATTAAACAGGATTTTAAAATTTTCTATATCACTTTGATCTACAAATATAAACGGGGTTATTTGATTTTTACCGGGTTTAAAATGCATTCCACCCACATTCACTTCTTTGATGGCTACTCCGGCTTCAACCAGTTGAACAATTGTTTTGGGAGAATCGACTAACAGCAGCACTCTTTCCGCATTAAATTCATTGCTCCGTAACACCCGGATTGTTTCTTCCAGGTTTAAAACGGAGGCATGAATTTCCAGGGGCACGGCCGATAAATAAATTTTACGCTGCCAATCCGAGTTGGCAACTTCATCGCTGCATAACACGATCCGCTGCGGTTTCAATACATCACGCCAGCCGACAACTACCTGCCCGTGAATCAGTCTGTCATCAATTCTTACCTGAACAAGTGGCATTTTGAAATTCTCCATTAATTATTATTTTTTTACACCAGGTTCCAATTTGATTATTCCGCGAACTCCATCTTTTTCCATTTCATCCATCAATTTATCTAACGGTAATAAATCTTTTTTGGTCATATATGATAATAACATAGGTAAATTAACCCCGGAAATTACCCGAACCTTGTTTTTGTTCATAGCTATTCCGGCAGCAACATTCCAGCAACTGCCGCCTTTTAAACATGCCATAATCACAATACCTTCCGTTTTTTCATCCGGAACATTAACAATAGATAATAACCGGTCATTAATTTCATTTAACGACATACCGGTTACATTGATTGCATGTAAGCCATCATCGGCGCCAATGATACTGTGCGCCGCTTCGATGAGCGCTTCACCTATGGGCCCATGTGTAATAATTACTGCTTGTTTCATAAACCACCTTTTGTTTCCGATTGCTGCCTTTTAAGGGCCTTTGACTGCATAGTTGATATCAGCCGCTCATTAAATTCTTTGGCCGGATTTTCACCATGTTGTTTAAGCTGATGATTCATGGCGATCACCTCGGCGATAACAGTGATATTTTTGCCGGGGAAAATGGGTAATTCTACAAGGGGAATATCAACACCAAGGTAACTGGTGGTTTTATCGTCTACCCCCAGCCGCTCATACTCGCGGTTATCATCCCATGAGTCCAGGTTAACAACCACATCGATATTTTTGCTGCCGCGTATTCCCCGGATGCCGAACATACGGCGAATATCTATTATTCCCAAACCGCGTATTTCCATGTGATGAGTGAGCACATTGCTTGGCGAACCCTGCAACTGGTAGGGAGATATTTTTGTAATATGGACTGCATCATCAGCTACGAGTTGATGACCGCGTTCAATCAAATCCAGCGTCAGTTCGCTTTTGCCGATCGCGCTTGGCCCGGTAATCAGCATACCGACGCCATAAACATCGATAAGCGAACCATGAACTACAATATGCGGGGCAAATATCCGGTTAAGGTATTCACTTAAATGGTGAAAGACCATGGTCGTGCTGAGCGGTGATGAGAAAATTGTAATGGCATTCTGGTTAGCTATTTCCACCAGTTCATCCGGTAATTTATTATCATTGGTTACAATAATACAGGGTAAATCAAAGCCTAATACAGTGGCAATGCTTTGCCAGCGTTCTTCGCCATGCAGGGTGTTTAAATAACCGATTTCAGTATTGCCCATGATCTGTACACGCCAATACGTGAAAACCTCAACAAAACCTCCCAACGCCAAACCCGGGCGATGCAACTCCTGCTCTTTAATTTTTCTGCCAAAACTGGCATTGCTGTTGATAATATTTAAGGAAAGCCGCTCGCAGTTATCAAGATATAACTCTTCAACTGTTATATAGGGCCTGATCTTTGGGGCGTCTGTATGGTTTCCCTCTGACAATTTCCTTCTAGCTCCAGGTATGAAATAAAATTTTACAATTTTGCTGATTGTGGGGCGGGATATGTAAATATCCCGCCACTCTATTGATTACTCAATATTCTCGGTTATACGTTCTTTGTCAAAATGACGTATTTTATCTTTATATTTTAATATGTTGCGTTCCAGAGTATCCACAGCAAGCGTTATGGATTTGTACATATCTTCACTCTTGACGACAACCGGTATTTTATTGCCATATACTTTGATAATAATTTCCGCAACTTGCTCTTGCTTAATATAATCTAAAATAACTTCCGCTTCAAGTATTCCGTCATAATATTTTTTTAATCTGCGGACTTCTGTTTCTGCATGTTCTTTTAAATTTTCCGATGGTTTGAAATGTCTGGCTGTGAACGTGATTCTCATTTTTTACCTCCTTATATTAAAATATTAATTATAAAAACCAACAAATTTTTCACTACACCTCGCTTTCATATCCATACCTATTCCGCCCGTGGATGCGCTTTTTTATATATACGTTTTAAATGCTCCGCAGATACATGGGTATAGATCTGGGTTGTGCTTAAATTAGAGTGGCCCAGTAATTCCTTGACCGACATGAGGTCAGCTCCTTCATCCAGCAAATGTGTAGCAAAAGTATGCCGTAATGCATGAGGGTGCGCTTTTTCACCGGCGGCCACTTTTTTTATATAATGACTGACTATTTGTGCGACCTGCTGCCTTGTAAAAGGCTCTTTATTATTGTTAACAAATAAATAATCCGTATATTCCGGTTTCAGTTTCGTATCCTTTTTGCGCTGTTCCAGGTATTTACGCATATCCTGAAGTACTTTATCGCCAAGCGGTAATACCCGCCTTTTATTACCTTTGCCCAACACCCGCATAGTGCCGTCAGTAAAATTTATGCTGTTTATACGTATTGTGACAAGTTCGGTTACCCGAATGCCGGTAGCGTAAAATAATTCCATGATTAGAAAATCCCGCAGCCCCTCAAAGGTAGAAACATCGGGCAAACTGAGTATGGTTTTGATCTCGGCGCGGGTTATGAATTGCGGCAATTTCTTGTCCAGCTTTGGTGAAGCGATATTCAGAGTGGGGTTGACTGTCAGTATCTGCTCTCTTACCAGGTAACGCGCAAATGCACGGAATGCCGCTAATTTACGGCTGGAACTGCGCGCTGCATATTTTTGTTCCACCAAACCCGATAAAAAGCCCCGTATCGTAAACCGGGTAAATAAATCAAGGCCGGGATTAGCATTTTTGTGCCGATCCCGCAGATAATTTAAATACTGGTAAAGATCGTTTTCATAAGCTGAACGGGTATTTTCCGAACTACGTCGCTCGACTTGAAGATATTTGATGAACCGGGGAATCCAGTATTCAATACTGTTTATTGTCATCAATATATTAATTATCCACTTTAATTTCGTTCGTTTCTATCATAGCGCCTGCCTCCCAATTGCTATTACATTGGGGACAGGTAAAATATTCCATCGAATCTTTAATTGTAACAACCAGGTATAGATTACCACAGTTAGCGCATATTTTATTTACCGGTCTAATCCAGGAAGCAAATTTGCATTGCGGATAATGGCTGCATCCATAAAATAATTGTCCGTCTTTGGTTCTTTTTTCAACCACTTGCCCATCGCAACCTTCAGCAGGGCATTTTACGTTGATTGAAAAGGCTTTGGTAAAGGTACACCTGGGATATTGCGAACAAGCCATAAAGCGCCCAAAACGGCCGTCTCGCACTACCAGTTTTGCTCCGCAATCGGGGCATTTTTCCACATTACCGGTAACGACTTTTTCCTTAAAACTGCATCCGCCCGGAAAATTTTCACAAACATGGTAATATTTTTCCCCCTCGGTAACCACTTTCAATTGCCCGGCGCAAATTGGGCATTGTTGTAATACCGGCAATGCGGCACTGTCATTTCCTGCCTGTGGATGCGCTATAACCGGTGTAGACCGGTTTTGCAGAATTTTTGTTAAATTATCTATTACGATCTTGTCGTCCTTTTGCCCGTTTTCAACACTTTTTATTTCAGCTTCTACTTTTTTCAGGAATCCGGCGTTGTAAATATCCGGGAAACTGCTTTTTGCATAACGGTACAAACGATGACCCGCAAGGGTCGGATGAAGCTCATGACCATGTTGGGTAATTAATTGATGAGCAAAAAGTATGCCCACTACTTCCGACAGATCACGGTTTGACGGCAATCCGGCGGTATAGAGTTCATGCCACAGCCCGGCCTCATGCAAATGGCCCGATATTACAGGGGTTTCCCTTTCCGGCAGAGCTTCCCGGTATTCAAAAATCTGACCAATCCGTAACTCTGCCGGCAGGGGGACAGGTCGAGACTGTTCAGTTTGGGGGACATCATTGTATACCTGTTTGTAACCACGAAAAACCAGTTTTGTTTCCGTTTCCTGCAACTCGTATCGTCCCTCAGGTTCTGTAACAATCTCTACTGTGGTCGTTTCCACCCTGGCGCGGCTCATGTATGCTGCCACAAACCTGTTCCAGATCAGTGAATAGATTGTAAACTGTGCCTCGCTCACGTAACGGCGAATTTTATTTGGATTCAAGGTAACATCAAGCGGACGGATCGCTTCGCCATTTTCACTGTCCTTACGGGCAGCTGGCGCTTTTTTGGGTAAATAATCCCCCCCATAATTATTAAAGATATATTCCCGCGCGACGGCAACAACCTGCGGATCGATATAATCGGAACCGGTTAAATAACAAGAGATTAAACCCTTTCGTCCGGTTGTCCCGATTTCTACCCCGTTAAACAATTTTTGAGCAGCCTTGATGGTTTTGGCCGGTTTCATACCATAAAGACGAAAAGCCTCCTGGATCAATGTATCGGTAGTAAAAGGCACAGGGGCCGGTATTTCTTGGCTCTGCCGCGTTATCTTGCCGACCTTGAAATTCATCGTTTTAAAATCGGTTATCAACGTCCGTGCGTAACTGCGGTTCGGGATCTTAACTTTTTTCCCGACGCTTTTTATCAACCGGCAATGTATGACCATCCCCCCGGTTGCCGCCAATATTACTTTCAGGACAAAATTGTCCCTAAGCACGGTTTTCTCAACCTGGTCAGCGTGTTCACACAACATGCCCAGGGCAATTATATGTTCCAGGTGCAGATGCTGCAATGTACCGGCTGCACCAATTGTGGTTTTAATTAAATGCTCTATTGCCAGCCGGGTTTTAAGACCTGATATTAAAGTCGTTTGCGGGGGTAAAAGATGGGAAAAAGCTTTTTTAATACCGGTACGGGTATATTCCCTGATTGTTACCCGGTATATATTTTTGTTGTGCAGACCGATAGTTTTTATAACAGTTGCGGCAAGCAACTCGCTTTGCGGAGTATTATCGGCAGCGATAATGACTTGCTTATAATTTGCCGTCATACTCCTGAACTGCGTTGCGGTATTTTCCTGGCCGGCGTCATCAGTGTAATTTGGGGCTAGTTCCCCATTTGCCGTAAAAGTATAACTCTCCGGTAAAAGTTTTTTCAATGCGGCAAAATCGGAATAAAAGGTATATTTTTCCCCCAAATATTTAGCTAATGTTGCACATTTTTTTTTGGAATCGGCAATAACCAGGATTTGTGACATAGTAACCCTTAAACAAGAACCCGGTTGGAAGAATAAAATTAATGGGGCAGCGAAGTTGAATTAAACTGAAAGAAACCTTCAGAAGCGCTGTTTTCAAAATCAAGAACCACCGCAGCGATAAGATCCTGCATATCTTTTTCATCCAGATGCGACATTTGCAAACTGGTAGCCCGTTCAATAATCTTTTCCATTTCATCATCGCTCAGCAATTCCAGTTCGCGTAAATGGAACAAATAGCTATATGCTTGCGGGGTGATTATCTCTTTTTCATATTCATTCAATAAACGCCAAACGGGCCGCGGCACGCCGGCCGGATAACCCTTGAACAACCTGTCGATACTCTCGCCATGGCTCATTAACCACGACATGGCGGAAGAAATTTCATCATCCGAAAAACCCTGCGTCGATAAAATATCCATAATCAATTGTAAATCAACATCGCCATAGGAATTTTCGCGTATTTCTTTCATTACAAAACTTAATATGTCCAGAACTCGTTTGTTCATCAATTTTTTACTCCACCGCTCCAACGGTTTTCATTGTCTAAAGTGCATCTGCTTTTTGATACTATTCTGTCCAGTCGCCGCTATATCAATAACAAAAAATATTTCAGGTTTAATCTGTCAATAATTCAATCTTTAAATAAATTTATTTTGATAATCGCTGTTTCGAATATATCAATTTATTTTATAAATGCAAGTATTTGTTGAATCATAGTCCGGAGAATCATTGTTTCCATTTTGCATCTAGCAAAAAAACAATCCTTTAACCGGATAAAAAATAAATATAGGCCTTATGGCGTACACGTGCAACCAGTGGTCCTATAATATTTGTCGGCTGCTTATCACAACTCTTTATTTATCAAACACCTTTTCCGCAACAATTTTTATACTTTTTCCCGCTGCCACAGGGACACGGATCGTTGCGGCCAACTTTGGGCGCATTGACTACCGGTTTGCGTACACCGCCATCACGGGGCGCCTGCGCCAGAGTTGGCTGCGGCTTGCGGGTAGTCATCAATTGTTTAAACAGTTCCACCTGCGAGTGCGAGGTTGCCAGTTGCATGGGTTCAGCGCGACGTAAATCCCTGTTTTCAAGCTCTCCGCCCACATCAAAAACCCGGAACAGGGTGCTTACCACCTCGCGGTTGATACTGTCGATCATTTTCATAAACATTTTATAGGCTTCGGACTTGTATTCCAGCAACGGGTCTTTTTGCCCGTAACCGCGCAGGCCGATACCTTCGCGTAATTCATCGACGCCATTCAGATGGGCCCGCCAGTTTTCATCAATTTTGTCCAAAATATAATACCGTTCATAACGGGCGACTACCGAGTGACCAATTTCATCAATACGCTTGCGGTAGATGCTTATAGCCCACTCGCATAATTTCTCCATGACCGCATTGGGATCCATGTCTGCATCGCTTTCGTCACGCAGCCGCGGCGATTGCCGGAACACCAGGCGACATTCCGATTCCAACCGGCGTAATTGCCCGGCATCCAAAGAGGATTCATTGCCCAGAATAGCGCCGATCATCGTAAAAATAGTATCTTCGATCATCGAGATAATAGAATCGAAAACAATTTCCGTGCTCAGCCGTTCCTGGTGGAATCTTTCCACACGATCGGAATACAGTTTGTAATAATTCAATCCCCACGCAACCAGGTCTTCGCGGTAACGGTTGCGGGTATTGGTGTCCGTCGAGGCCGGTAACGACTTATCGGGTTTGCCAAGAAACATATTGGCCAAACTCTGCGTCAAAAGTTTTTGTGCTTGTTCCGGTTCCCGGGTGGTTTTGTTAATGGTATTAAAAATCACAATTATCGCCGCCTCGATCATTTCTTCCATGGAAGCGCTGGCCAGCATTAAATCATTATAAGCATTGATATAATCTTTTACTTTGCTATAATAAACCTGTCGTGTATAGTTGGACAACTGGTTCAGGAAATCATTCCAGTTGTCGCCCTGGTAAGAAAAACTAAAATCATCATGAATAAACTTTTGCAACGCTTCCTTTTGCTTATTGTTTAGCGCGGGTTTTTCATGGTTGGCAATTTCGGCAGAATTTATAAACAGGCGTTCAATGAAAGCGTTTACAAAAGCTCCGGATGAAAAATAACCAAAAACACGGTTGCGATACAAGCTATCATCAACTTCCTTGATCTGCAATTCACCAAACCACTGCTGGATTTTTTCAGCAATTTTATCCCGCCTTATCGTGCGCAATTCATTTTCACCTAGCGCCGGGCGTTCAAGGAATACTCTTTCCAGGTCATTCATAAATTCTTCGGTATTCCAGGTGCCCGCGGCTGCATTTTCAGGCAGGTAACGGTTCATAACACCATTAATGTATATTTCCAAAAACCTGGTCAATGGTATTTCGGTAAATAACAGCTCTTTGAATTGCTCAGCATGTTGCTTTTCTTTGTCGTGATATATTTCTAACGCCCAATTCAGTATTTGTTTTTCCGCATCCTGAGCATCGGTAAAAGTCGGGTTGTTCTGCAGCCAGTCCGGCGTAGCGCCAAGTATTCTTTCCAGTTCATAGCTTATGCCTTCCAAATTCCAGCGGGTAACATCTGTAGAACCGGCGTTATGCAAGTGGATTTTCAGCCGCACCAATTCACTCAAAACATCGGTAGTCCGGCAATAGCCTAAAATACGATGCCTTTCCTGCATTTGGGTTAAATGGCGCTGTTCGTCAAGTTTTTCTTCCACCCATTCCAGTAATAACTCTTTAATTGCGTCCGGGCGTTTTGATTCCAGTTCAGCAATACTGATTTCCGGTTCAGCGCCAAAAAAGCGCTTTATATTTTCGTACAATTCCGGCAGTTTCCAGGTGGAACGGTTATCGGGTTCATCAATAAAACGCTTGATCTTGGACTCGACAAAATCTGCCGGTTGCGCAAATCCAAGCAAATTCTGACGCCGCTTGTAAATGATCTTGCGTTGTTCATTCAGCACATTATCATACTCTAACAAACTCTTGCGGATTTCAAAATTTCTTTCTTCCACCTTTTTCTGGGCGCGCTCTATAGAACGGGTTATCAGGGGATGCTCAATTCTCTCGCCTTCTTCCATAGAACCCAGCCGGCTCATGATCGAAGTGATCCGGTCGGAGCCGAACAGACGCATCAGGTCGTCTTCAAGGGACAGGTAAAAACGCGAAGAACCGGGGTCACCCTGACGGCCGGCGCGTCCGCGTAACTGCCGGTCAATGCGCCGTGCTTCATGCTTTTCCGAACCGATAATATGCAAACCGCCGCGGTCAATAACATCCCTGGTCAGCTTGATGTCTGTTCCACGACCCGCCATATTAGTGGCAATGGTAATTGATCCGGGCAGACCGGCTTTGGCGACAATTTCCGCTTCATTCTTGTGATACTTGGCATTCAGCACTGTATGGAACCGGCCCGATTCCAATTCTTTACTTACATCGCCCTTTTTCAGCCAGTTGGCAACCGGTATACCCCGCAGCGTGAACAGGTTGCTGAGATGCTGCGATACATCAACCGATATGGTACCGATCAATACCGGGCGTCCGGCTTCGTGCATACGTATCGCTTCATCGATCAGGGCGTCATATTTTTCTTTTTTCGTCCGGTATATCACATCATTCTGATCGTCGCGCACTACCGGTTTGTTGGTTGGGATAACAATTACATCCAGCTTGTAGGTGCTAAAAAATTCCTGCGACTCGGTTTCCGCCGTTCCGGTCATACCTGCCAGCTTGGTATACAAGCGGAAAAAGTTTTGCAATGTAATGGTTGCCAGGGTTTGACTTTCGGCCTGCACTTCCACGCCTTCTTTGGCTTCCAGCGCTTCGTGCAACCCTTCGCTAAAACGACGGCCCGGCATTAAACGACCGGTAAACTGGTCGACGATCATAACTGCTTTGTTGCCTTTTTGTGCGCCGGTGCGCCGGGTTTCTCCCTCTTCAATAGCTTTGACGACATAATCCACATCTTTTTGATACAAGGTAAAAGCGCGCAGCAACTGCGATATATTTTGTACCCGTTCTTCCACGCGGTTATAATCCTGCCATAATTTATCGCGCTTACCTTCCAGCATATAACGGGGTTTGCGCTCGAACTGGGTGCGGAACCAGTGTTCAATTTCCTCATTACTCATAATAAAATTTGGCAAATGCGCATTGGAAAGCAAATCCGTCATTTCCCGGTCATCGAGCATGATATTACGGGCGCGTAACTGCGCTTTCTCGCGTGGCAACAGACCGTCCAATTCCGCTTTGGTATTCACTTTACGGCTGCTATACTGGATTATTTCATCGCGAAATTTTTGATACTCGCGGGAAAAGCTGAAAAACGGCAAGCCGTCCAGCAGCATAGAACTGGCGGATTTTTCCAGTGTTTGCGGATAACCGGCTGAGGTCATTTCAAAAACTGTATTTATATCGACATTATTATCATTAACCAGTTCCACGAGCCTTCTGACTATGGCAGCCCGGTCATTCACCAATACCAGCAGGCTGTTCTTTCCCGTTTCAGTTAATCCGGTAAAAATGATAGCGCCGGTGTTGAGCAAATTCTCTTCTAGTTTACCTTCCCAGGTAAAATAGCGTCGTATCCAGCGGATTTTATCGACGAGGTTGGTAGAACGATCATTTATTTTCTCAAAAACTCGTTTTATACCTGCCGCCACCCGGCTCACATCTTCAAAACGCCGTGAAATACTGGACAAGCCATTGCCATTTTCCACGCCCAGTCTGGCGGCCAGATAGTGATCCAGTTCCCTGCGAATTTGAATGTAATTTTCATTTCCCGAAACCTGGTTTTGTTCACGCCAGGTGTGAATTTCCTGTTCAACTTGCCGGTATGAGAATCCCAGTAAACGGTCGATTTCCTCATCTGTCATTTCCGTAATACTGCCGGCAGAATTCACATTGAACAATTTATTATGGTCATTTTTATATTTTGCCAAATCGGCATCCAGCGCCGCAACTACATCCAGAGTTTGTTCGGCAAAATGCGATAAATAATTTACACATAACGGGGTCAAGGTTACAGCAGTGGATTTTTCATCTCGCATATAAAAATCCGCAACGCGTTCGGCTTGTTCCTGCTCATTGCCGGCAGCGATATATTCAGCGATCAGGCTGGTATCTTTTTCCAATTCTTCTATTACCAGCACGCGGGAGGTATAATCAAAAGATGTCTGGTTCAGAGTATCGTCCAGTAATTTTTGAATTTGCAGGTCACGTTCTTCAACCAGGCTGCGATCGGGCAGCACATAAAGATCGGGGTTACCACCAAGCAGGGCTATTCTGCCTTTTTCAGCAATATGGTTTAATATCGCGCCGTTATCGCGGAATTCAAAGTACTCTTGTTTTTGATCGGCTCCGGTTGCAAGTCCGGCTTCATCAGGTTCATTTACAAGCAGACTTTCCAGTTTGGCTATAACCGGAACCAGCAGCGGATCGCCGTTATAAATGACCGCCAGCAAGGCAATTTTACCTTCTTCGCGCAGACCTACCGGGCAGCCGAATTGTTTATCCTGTTCAAAAAAGATATTTTCCAGTTCCCGCCGTCTGTCGGTCAACTGTTTGCTAACAATTGCTCCGCCATCTACATCGGCTTCATTCCTGATCAGGGTCAGCAATTGCGCCAGGGCGTCCACTTCTTTTTCCGAATATTTGCCATTACCGGCTGCCAGTAATATTTTTTTCCCTTCCGTCGCCAGGCCATTCACAGACCGGTCAAGTTTTTTTGCCAATTCAAAATAATTACGCCATGCCGTCGCTTTATCAATTTTACGGCTTTGTATCAGGTTATTCACTTCCTGGGGTAGCGTTGTCAACTGTTGCGCCAGGGCATCGATAGCCTGAATATGCTCCGGCAAAATGTGACTTTTTACTTTGGCCAGAGCAGTGCGGCCATTAAGGGTTAAACCATCGCACATTCCGGTAATCGGATCATGAGTAAAATACTCGGCCCGGTTTTTCTGGCTGCTGATCTTTTGCAGTGTTTCATCCAGGTCATCCAGCTTTTGAATTTTGTTGGCAATATCCTGGTCACGGCCGCCGGAAAGGAAAATTCGCCCTTTTTCGGTAATATCGATAATATGGCTTTTTTCATCTATCGTATAATACAATTCGGCATCGATTTCCCCCATCGTTTTGTTAACCTCATTCTGACCCTGGATGCGCTCGATCAGCTTTTTCACCCAGAATTCAGAGGTCAATAATTCCAGTAAAACAGGATTTTTAGGATCACCACGCTGAGCCTGTAGTATTTTAATACCGGCCTGTTCTTCATCCTGTTCCAGCAGGGCTTTGCCTTCCTGAAACAATTGCTGTACCAGTTCTTTTTGCCTTTTATACAGGTTTTCAACTGTTGGCTTTAATTCGGTGTAGATATTTTTAGGCGCGCCAACAGCGCCGGAGATAATTAACGGCGTGCGCGATTCATCGATCAAAACACTATCGACCTCGTCGACAATGGCATAATGTAATGGCCGCTGGACTACAGACCACACATCCGAAGCCATATTATCGCGCAGGTAATCAAACCCGAATTCATTATTAGTGCCATAGGTAATATCGGCGTGATAAGCGGCGCGGCGTTCTTCCGGGGTTTGGTCGCCGTATATGGCGGCAACGGTCAAGCCCAGGAATTTGTAAATTTCGCCCATCCACTCGCAGTCGCGCTGCGCCAGGTAGTCATTAACAGTTATTAGGTGCGCGCCATTCCCCTGCAGGGCATTCAAATAGAGCGGCATACTGGCTACCAGGGTCTTGCCTTCACCGGTGGCCATTTCGGCTATTTTGCCTTCGTGCAACACTACACCGCCGATGAGTTGTACATCATAAGGCACCATATCCCACTCGATTTCAATACCGCGAACATTCCATTTTTTGCCAACCAACCGCCGGCAGGTTTCTTTGACAACCGCAAATGCTTCCGGCAGTATATCATTCGGGGTTTCACCAATGCGTAAACGATATTTAAATTCATTGGTTTTGGATTTCAACTCTTCGTCGGTGAGTTTTTTATAATCTTCAGCATATTCATTGATCGTGTGTACAATAGGCCAAATGCGTTTAACTTCACGCTCGGTATTGGTTCCGCCCATTAATTTGGAAAAAAACTTTTCTAACATAGAGTAAAACCTCTTGGTTGAGACATTTTATTATAAAGAGACAGACAATTCGAAACGTTATTCTTAATCGACTATCCTTCGTTTAACCATATTTTTTACATAAATTGCGTTCAATTGAACCGATTTACAACCGGCGTATAATCCGTCATTCCTGTGGACAAGAATTTGTAAATATATAATTTAAACAAAAACTAACAAAACAACAACTAGAATTCGTACCGCCTTATCATTATATGTAATATTTACCTAAAAGTTGCAGAATAATTAACCGGTATTCCGAAATCACGCTTTTCCCGGCTTTTACTGTAATTCGCGGTTCCATCCAAAGACGAACTCCGCTAAAGCGATCAGCCGGGTTTGTAGTTATTTTTCCAAATACCAGGTCATTAAACAATATAAACCCCACCCGCTCATGTATTCGAACAATTTTGCAGGGAAAAAAATTTTTTTAAATAATGAATCCGGGGCAATTTATTTGGTAAAATCCGAGGTGTCCAGGCAGCCGCGCCCGATCTTGTTGATTTTTTCCTGTTTTTTTAGATCGTCATATATGGCGTCAAGAATGCCGTTAATAAACCCGCTACTTTTATCGGTGCTATACAATTTTGAGAGTTCAAGCGCTTCATCGATAGATACTTTGGGAGGAATATCATCAAAATCAACAAACTCACATATCGCCATCCTCATAATTATCCTGTCCAGAATTGCGATACGGTCAAATTTCCAGTTTTTGGAGTGAGCACGGATGAAATCATCATATTCTTCACGATGGGTGAATGTATTGGCGATCAGTTTACAGGTAAAAACAACCACAGGATTATTTTTATCCGCATCGCCCAAAAACTCTCTGGTTACGGTATTTACCGTATTCCCGGAGAGTTCCAGCGCATATAGCGCCTGTAACGCAGTTTCCCTGGCTTTGCGGCGATTGGCAGGGGTTTGCAGATCTTTAAGATCGTCTTCAATTTCTATAAACATGTATTAATTATGAATTCTTTATTGCTTTAAATTATGAAATTATTGTTTATTTAGATTATACATTGTAAAACAGTTTTTCCGGGAAAAGAGTAAATGGACTAGTTTTACGACAAGTTCCATTTACTCCTATTCCTTATGTAAGATTGCAGACTGTTGCTTAAAATTTTATAAAATCGTGCCAGCCATAAATATCATCACACTTGCCGTCGATATAATCAAAATAACGGCGTTGAATTTTTTCCGTAATCGGGCCGCGGCTTCCCGAACCGATTTGCACATGATCGACCGACCGTATCGGGGTAATTTCAGCAGCCGTGCCGGAGAAAAAGATCTCATCGGCTATATACAACATTTCACGGGGTATTTTAGTTTCAATCACCGGAATTTTCATTTCTGCTGCCAGGGTAAATACACAATCCCTGGTTATTCCCGCCAGAATACTGGAGTTTATGGCCGGTGTACATATTTTCCCGCCACGCACCAGGTATATATTTTCGCCGCTGCCTTCGCTCACATAACCGTCTACATCCAGGCCGATACCTTCAGCATAACCGTTTAAATGCGCTTCCTGTTTGATCAGTTGCGAATTCATGTAATTCGAACCGGCTTTGGCCATTGAAGGCATGGTATTCGGCGCCAGGCGATGCCAACTGGAAACGCCTACATCAACGCCGTTTTTAATGGCATCTTCACCAAGGTAACGACCCCAGTTTAAAGCGCCAATCACTACATCGACCGGGCATTTGGTGGGGTCAACACCCAGACTATGATAACCGCGATATACCAGAGGCCGTACATAGGCAGATTCAAATTTATTCACCCGAATCGTCTCATTACAGGCGGCAATGATTTCAGCCTGGGTATAGGGAATCGGCATACGATATATTTTAGCAGAATCAAACAGCCGCCGGATATGATCGGCAAGGCGAAATATACTTGGCCCCTGTGGGGTCTTGTAACAACGCATTCCCTCAAATACACTGCTGCCGTAATGCAGGACATGAGACATGACATGCACTTTGGCGTCCATCCAGGGAATGAATTGTCCATTCATCCATATTTTCCCCTGTTCATCTCTTGGATCCATAATATACTCCTGAAAATTTAACGTAAATCTTTAGCTCTTAACTGGATCGTTGTGCGACCCATATAGTCATTTTCTTCAATTACATACGCCAGGTCAAGGTTCGATTCACCCGGCGATAAACGATAAAATAATTCACCCATATTAAAGCCAATTACATCCAAAACTGTATTATCCTGGCGGACTTTGAATTTTAAATGATTGCGGCCGACAATGACCGGCGTACCGACTATTTGCAGCTTACGCGATACAAACACAGGCCGCATATTGTGCGGACCAAAAGGCGCAAACTTTTTCAACAGGTCGACAAACTTGTCATTAATTTGTGAAAGCTGTATTTCTGCATCTATCTGTAATTTGGGGATTAACAGGTCTTCGGTGAGTTTTTTACGGGCAATATCCTCAAACCGGTCGCGGAATATTTCTATATTATTTTTATCAATGGACAATCCGGCTGCATATTTATGGCCGCCATAACCCAACAGCAAATCTTCACATTCTTTGAGTGATTCATACAGATCAAATCCTTGTATGCTGCGCGCCGAGGCTTTGCCAACCCCATCTTCTACAGAAATAAGCACCGTAGGCCGGTAATACTTTTCAACAATGCGCGATGCGACAATGCCGATCACTCCGGTATGCCAGTTTTCTTTGTGCAAAACCAAAGAATGGGTGCGGCCCATTTTAAATTGATCTTCGGCAAGGAACAAGGCGCCGTTAAAAGTTTCTTCATCAACACTCTTGCGGTGCCGGTTTTCACTTTCAATCACTTCGGCAATATCCCGTGCTTCCGATTCATTATCGGTAGTGAGTAACTTGACAGCCCGTTCGGCATCGCCCATACGCCCAACCGCATTAATACGCGGCGCGATGATAAACACAATTTGTCCTGTACCGATGTCTTTGCCATGCAGACCGGCTGCGGTAATCAGAGTCTTTAACCCGATATTATCACTATCGTTCAACCGTTCCAGACCGTTTTTTACAAAAATGCGGTTTTCATCAATTAGGGGCACAATATCAGCGGCAGTACCAATAGCCACCAATTCCACATATTTCTCCAGTATGGATAGATCAATATCCATCCTGATCAGCAAGCCCTGCGCCAACTTGTAAGAAACACCTACTCCCGCTAGTTCTTTAAAGGGATAAGAGCAGTCGGCCCTTTTGGGGTCGATGACGGCAATAGCTTTGGGCAGATCGGCAGCCGGTTCATGATGATCGCTGACGATAACATCAATACCCAAAGTGGTTGCCAACGCAATTTCGGCATGGCCGGTAATTCCGCAATCTACTGTTACTATCAGGTTAACTCCCAGTTCACTGGCCCGGCGAATTCCTTTTTCCGACAAGCCATAACCTTCCTGCTGCCGGTCAGGAATGTAATACTCAATCGTAGCGCCGAGTTCCTTCAACAATAAATACAATAATGAAACCGAGGTAATACCGTCAACATCATAATCGCCATAAATTAAAATCTTTTGATTACTCAGTATTGCTTTACGTAACCGTTCAACCCCGTTTGCCATATCTTTAATTAAAAATGGATCGTATAGTTGATCGATTGTAGCGCGAAAAAATTTTTTCGCATCGGCAACCGAGTTCACACCTCTGCGCCATAAAATTTGTGCAATGATCAGAGGAACGTTCATTTCTCGGGCAAGGTCATATATGTTACCATCATCTGCATCATCCAGCACAATCCATTTCAAATCCATAAACTAACTCCGGGTTTACATATCTGGGGAATAATCATCCTTTTCCTCTTGCCATGAATTATAAAACCAAAGCAGGTCGATAAGCCGAATTCTGTTGCCCGGTAGACCGGACCGGTGATCATTTATCTGGGATGCCGGTTGCCCGACACCTCTAGCGACCTACCCGAGGGTCGAACGAGACGGGCCGCCTCTTCCCTCTTATTTGGTCTTGCACCGGATGGGGTTTACCATGCCCCCGATGTCGCCACCGGGGCGGTGAGCTCTTACCTCGCCTTTTCACCTTAACCTCATCACTGAGGCCGACTATTTTCTGTGGCACTTTCCCCGCTTCACAGCGGGTCCGCGTTACGGACCATCCTACCCTGCGGAGTTCGGACTTTCCTCATTCCGGCTTGCGGAACGCGATCACCTGACCTGCTTTGGCTATTCTATATAACAAGTTCTGTTGTTTACTAGTTGATGGTTTATTCATTGCCGACTTGAGTATTAGCAACTGATTCTTCTTGTCTCCATACCAGTATCCGACCACAAACCTCACAAAAAAATAATTTGTCCATCATACGTATCTCCATGCCGCGTTGTGGAGGTATACGGCTTGAGCATTCATTACATGAACCATGAGTCAGGTATGATAATGCCCGTCCGCCTCGATTTAAACGTATGCGGTCATAAGTATTTAATAATGGCCGGTTAATATCCCTGGTTATTTCAGTGCGTTTATCTTTTAATATATTTTCCTGCTGTTCAGTTTTGGCCAGCATCTCATTGAGAATTTTTTCATTTTCCTGGGTCTCCTGTACCAGGGTCTCCAGCATTTTTTCCAGTTCACCAATTTGCTGATCAATGCTGTTAGTTGCTTCATCCAGTTCCAGAGATTCATATTCTAAAGCATCAATTTCTTTTTTACAATTCTCTATTTCCAGAGTTATTGCATCATATTCCTTATTATTCTTTACCTGGTAAAGCTGATTTTGGTATTTCTTTAACTTTTCTTTCAACAAAGATGTATTTCCATCTATAGCAAATTTTCGGCTTTGTTTATCCTTTTTTTCTTGCTTTTTAAATGCCAGGTCGGATTTGGTTTTTTCGACCTGCATTTTCAATTCGTTGACCCGTTGCGGCAAATCGCCACGCGCTTCAGCCAGTTCTTTTAACTGAATATCAACATCCTGTAATTCGATTAACTTGTCCAGGATTTTATGCAATTTCTTATTCTCCTTACTTGGCTTTTTTAATCCTAAAATTCCGTTATAAGATAATCTTGTAACTATTTCTTGTCCTTATAACAATCCAGCAGTATTTTTTATAGAATAGGCAAAAAAAAAGTGCACCGATAACTGGATGCACTTGAATACTACTGGCAAAAAATACAAAAAGCATTATTGATTGCTGGATTATCTTTATATTCACCGCTGTTTTTTCTGGCATAATTGCATAACCAAAGAACTATATTCGTGTATATTCATTTTTTTACAAGTTACTGGAATAATGTATAAAAATCAAGAAAAATTATCGCTGTTACCATTTTTCTTTACAGGACAAGTTTATCGAAAAAATACAACTTGATGGTTATGGTTTTTCACCTCACGTTTTTTATTTTTACATCTTTTAACAGGCGCTCGTAAAGACTAGTTATTAAAATTTCCAAATCAGATACTTGCCATCTTTCATGATCGTTTCTGTAGTTTTATCAGGATAAGAAAAGACGATTGAGACAATTTTTATACGAGGCTGCATTTCTGGAATGTAAACACGATCAATATGTACAACAGCCTTTGGGGATGAAAACATGGCAGGACCCGTAATACCGCCAAAATGATCACTGCGTCCGAAGGCAATATGAAAACCCAGCTTTTCATCCAGTAAAATTTCATTGACCGGTTTAATACCAAATTCCGCCAATACACCAAAACCAAGCTCGGCAATATTACCATAAGCCGGTTCTCTTTTTAAATACTCAATTTCCTGTGTACTGAATTGACCCTGTGATAATACTTTGGAAACATTATTCTGGCGTACCCGGTATTCGACAATTTCATTATTAAATTGCACCGGTAAATGGCCCTTGGTTTTACTGGCAACACCCAATCCACCTTCATAAGGAACTATATAACACTCGCCGCTAGGGAAATTACCGGCCATACCTTTTTCCGGGAACTGACCGCTACTGGCATGTGCAGCCCGTTGGAATAAATCAAAAACCATCATTTTGGGGTTGTACCCGTCAACAAGGAATTTTACAGTAACAAGGTTGGCATAATCGAGCTTTTGTTTTAATAACAAAACCCGTTTGTTTACCGCCTCATAATCTACAAATAAAGCCGGCAGCATTTTTGCAGAAAAACCCGGCATGGTAGCCGCCCTGAATCCATAACGTGATGCAGCTATTTTTAATGGGGCCGTAGCAGAATATTCTGTGGGCGCAAAAAATAACTGGTTTAAATTGTACATTGTTAATAAAGGTGTTTCCGAACCTGTTGAGGCCAGATCGCTGGCAAGTTCCGGTAAAATCCCGTTAATTTCATATACCTTATCCGGTAAATCGGCATTGCCTGAACCTACATTTGGATAGGCATATAAATTAATTTTTTCCAACCCCAATATTCCGACAGCTTCCTTTAAAGCCCCTGCCCATTCGCTGGCCATTTTACGTCGCACCTGCCAGCTTTCATTATCTTCCGATTTGTTAACTGGTAAATCAATCAATATTGCCAGGTTACTATCATTTGGTAAAGGTGGGAATACTTTTCTGACCATTCCCAGCAATTCATCTTTTTTTACAATTTCCATATTCTCTTTCTTCTCTTTTTGGGTAAGTATTAGATCAAAGAACCCATGTTTACAAAAATTCAAAATTTTATCAAATTAAAATATTATAAATTTTTTATATCATCAAAAGTTTATGAAATTTTGTTATTCCATAACCAAAAAATAACCTGTCAAATTCCATAGAAATACATTTCCAGTGAATTTTATATAAAAATTTTTCTGCCTGGATGCAGCCGTATTTTAGTATTCTTTAGTATTTACATTTCATAGAAATTTTGAGCAGTGTGTAAACAATTGATAATGTGAAAGTTGCTTCAGAGAACATGTTCATAGCGGGTAAACGGATATTTATTTATGATTTCAATAAATTCACCAGAGTATTTATTTCATTTGTTTTAAATAATTTAAAAATTTGTTATATTTCAAAAAACGTTTCTTGATTGGTAACAACAACTTTAAAAAGAATAAAAAAAATGGTCAAAAATAATTAATTTTAATTTCTTATCACCGATAATAGATATTACAGTATCATATAATTGAGGAGCAATTATGAATAAAATCCTTGTCGTCGATGACCAGGAATCAATCCAGCAATTACTGAAAGATACATTATCGGATAGCGGGTATGCAGTCACCAGCGCTTCCTCGGGTGAAGAAGCATTGGAAATGATAAAAAAAGAAGACTTTCATGTTTTTTTTCTCGATCTGCAATTACCCGGTATGGACGGTCTGGAATTGTGCCGCCAGATTAGAAAAGAAAGGATCGCTGAATGTATTTATGCAGTGACCGGTTATGCTTCAATTTATGATTTTCTGGAATGTCGCAGGGCTGGATTTGACGATTATTTTGTTAAACCGGTTAATATCCATTTGATCATCAAGGCCGCTCATGAAGGATTTGAAAAATTATTACGATGGTCTAAGGGGATGTGAGTTTAAAAATTACAATATTCTTTCAATTAACTGGCTTGTCTTCTCACTTTCTTTAATATACTAGCATACCTGAATTTATAGCAGGTACCAGGGTTACATTATTTAATGATGGTGATTATGCTACTTGATTAGTCTAGTCTGGTTATTAATAATACATAAAAAAAAGGCTCTCCATTGTGAGAGCCTTTTTTTAATTATTTCTGTTATATTATTTTTCTAAAAGCCCAATCCAATCGTGAACAATTGCACATCTTTGAGCACCCCGAAATCTTCATAGGCATAATCGAGCATCAACGTGCCGGCGCCGGCTAAACTATAGCTGAATCCTGCGCCCAGGCACAAACCTTCTTCGGAATCGCTGGCAAACAACGACTTGTAACCGCCGCGTAAAAAGAACATCTTGTTGAACCCGTATTCCGCGCCAACATTAACGCTCTCTACATCATCATTCGGATGCAACGCATCTACTG
>Ga0209311_1000117_pt1 | contig 92005 bp, 163 predicted proteins | sample AD_UKC045_MetaG_FD_184417 | JGI IMG/M metagenome (GOLD analysis project Ga0209311, IMG submission 184417) | Active sludge microbial communities of municipal wastewater-treating anaerobic digesters from USA - AD_UKC045_MetaG (SPAdes) (version 2) | ecosystem: Engineered > Bioreactor > Anaerobic >...
TATGGTGGTGTATTGAGTGGTTCAACTGCAGGAATTGGTGATGTAAATGGTACAAACACAAATCAAATAGCATACACAAATAAAATTTGGTCAGCATCATATTCTGAAAATCCTGTATGGTCATTTGCTGGCACATTTCCGTCATCAAATGATGGCAGTTCAGGAGATGGTCGAGGTCCATACAGAACATTGATATTGGGAAATAAAATCTATCTATTTCAGGGATATTTCAAATATATGATTTACACTGCATCAGTGTATACACCCTTATCTGTGTCAATACATCCTTACACAAGTACAATACAAACTGCACACAAACAAACGGCAGTTGATGTAATGGCATTGAATAATATGTTGATATTTCCTTCTGATGCATCAAAATGGACATTTGTATATTCAACAATTGTTGGTGATGAAATCACAACGCCATTTACATCATCTTCAGTTGGCCCAATTACACCTGATATAACAGAGAAGTCAAATGGTTATTCTTGGTTTTCATCAAAAACAAATCAATTTGCAACAATAGCAGCAACTGACACAGATGTGATTGCATTCAATGCAAGTAATGGAAATGTTTGGTCAGGAAATTATACAAATGTAACAACATCAAGTTTTAACATATACACAAATACCGGACGTGATAAATTCAGTACAATGATGAGATCAAGTTTTAATCAATATCCTGGATTACAATATTTTGATGGAAATAAATTGTACACTTTTTCATATTCATACGATGGCGGTAAAAATATGATGGGTCTTTTGTACACAAAAAAGAATGAAGAATTGAAAAATTGGACGTCAGTTTTTGGTCTATCGCCACTCATTTTCAAAACAAATCCAGAATATTCAACTTTCAGTTTTCAGTCATTTGGTTTTCAAAATGTATTTGATTGTAGTTGGGTAGGTCCTGATGGACGTTTATATGTCATAACTTGGCCATCATATCCACAAGGTGGTGTTCAATCAGCACCAAAAATGTACAGATCTGGAAGAAGAAAAATCAGAATTCCATTGAATGATCTCAACATTCAGAAAATACAAACTGGGAATTATGAAACACTTGAAGGTTATTATGTTGACACAAATGAATATGCAACATATGGAAAAACGCAGCAGGTAGGTTTTTCTCATTGGAGATATCATAGATCGGGAACAATATGACAATGTTTAAACCAAGAAATAATGAAAGTTGGGTATTTGATGGAAATCAATATTTCCCAACAAGTAAAGCAGATGTTAGTGCATCATACATTGTGTTGAATGCAACTGGATCATTATCAAATGAACGAGTTCTCACAATGGGAACTGGGTTGAAGTCAACGGACGCTGGTGTTGGTGGAAATTATACAATCAACGTAAATGATAGTGTTGTTGCAACAATTTCAGGTTCAACATTCAGTGGTCCTGTAAAAGCATCAGGAGGTTTATCTGGATCACTTCAAAATTTATCTAATGGAACAAGTTATCTTGTGGCTGGAACAAACATAACAATTGTTTCACAAAGTAGTGGACAAATTGTTATCAATTCAACCGCAACTGGAGGTGGAGGAGGTGGTGATCCCGATGCATCATACATTGTGTTGAACACGACAAGTTCGCTCAATAATGAACGAGCAATTGTGATGGGTACCGGATTGAAGTCTATTGATGCAGGTTCTGGTGGAAACTATACAATTTCAATCAATGACAGCGTTATTGCCACTCTGAGTGGATCTACGTTCAGTGGACCGGTAATTGCGCAGAGTGGCTTAAGTGGATCACTTCAGAAGTTGTCAAATGGAATCAGTTATCTTGTTGCAGGTGGTGGTATAGCAATCACTTCACAAAGTAGTGGTCAAATTTTGATTGAAAATACCGGTGGGGGTGGAGGAGGTGGTGGCGGAGGAGATCCTGATGCAACATATGTTGTATTGAGTGCAACCGGATCTCTCAATAATGAACGTGTATTAACTGCAGGAACAAATATAACAATTGATGATGCAGGTCCTTCAGGTAATGTAACGATTAACGCAAATTTTCCACAATCAATACCAGCTGCACCAAATTATGCATACTTTACAAGTTATAATAATTGGCAAATATCTGATGCAACACAATTCATTGCAAGTCCATATTCTGCATCAATATCAACTTTTGGTGGCCCAGTGTTGGTGCTTGTGAATGCATACTTTTCCTCATCAACAACCGGTGCTGCAGCAACATTATCATTACAAAAGAATGGAAATATTGTATCAGTTGGAAATAAAGGTTTAACCGCAGTTGGAAAATTTCCAACAACAGCCATTAATTCAGCGGGAGATAATGCATCATTCTACTATTTTGAACACCCACAATCAGGTTCATACACTTACACAATTTGTGCAAAATCATTGAACGGAACTGGTAGCATTGGTTTGAATGTCGCCCCCACAACAATAACAGTTATTGAATTTCCAAGTGGAACATTGTATGCAACATCATCTGTTACAACAAATGATGTATACAATCTTCAAGGTTCATATCAAAAAATTACTGAATTATCATGTTCAATTGCACCATCAAATTCTGCAAAATTGTTGTTAACAAATTGTGCAACTAGTCATCCAGTTGGGGCTTCTTGGGGTGTATTCACTTTCTATAAAGGCGCTTCAGAATTGGTACCAAATTCCGATACATTATCATATGGTTATCAAATCAGTGCAGCATGTTCTGCTGGTTCTGGTTCAATGGTGTCGAATATGATGATGACATATGATAACAGCATCAATGTATCGACACAAGAATATTCAGTTTCCGCAAAATATGGTTCATCTGGTGTATATGTTAATGAATTCAGCACACCTTCACTTCTTGTGTTGGAAATACCACAAAATTACAAAGTTCAATACGCAAAAAATTCACTCAATATAGGTTCATCTGATTATCAGATATTTCAGGATGTAATATATGTAAAAAATCCCGTTGTATTGATTGCAAATTTGAATGCAAACAGAGATAGTAGCATACAATCAAAGGGATATTTTAACATCAAAGTTGATGGTACGAATATTTCATCAGCATCACGTGGTTATCAATTCTATGCTGATGAAAATGAAAATTCAATAAACAAATCAGCAACAATGAATGCATTCTATGTTCCAAGTTATCCTGGCATACATACATTCATAACATACACAAAAAATGTTGATGGTGGTGGCACATACAACATATCAGAAACATCTGGTATGGCAAGAACACAATTACTTTTTGAAATACCATCATTGACACAAAATTTGTATGCAAATGGATGGATAGATTCTGGCGCAAAATTGAAAACAACCGGTTCTGTATCAATATCTGGACAAGAAAATATATCTGCTGATCTCAAAGCAAGAAATATTCATTTTTATGTTAGTGGAACGCAAGGATTGAATAATTCAGACAACAATGCAAAAATATCTCTATTTGGTGGAGATGCATATGCATCTGGGGCATTCTTATCAAAATGGTTCAGTACTGAGGTGATTGGTGGCAGATTGTTACAGAATGATCAGTACACACAATTGAGATGGTTGTTGAACACAACAGGTTCTGGAATTATGACATCAACTGACGCTGGAAGAACACAACGATCTCTTAGCTTAGGTTTACAATCTGAAAACATGTACATTACAGGCTATAATAGTGGTTATTTGTCAGTGACACCAAAAACTCTGTTTGGATACAAGGCAGTACTTGGAAGTTCTGGCAGTGGATATTTGTCATACAAAACACCATACACAACTGTTTGTGAATATGGTACAAACATATCTGTATCATTATGGTTCAAAAAATTGATTGCAGACGATACAACAAATCGATTATTTTTTGCCAAATGGTACAATCAGAATGATGCAACATGGTCATCACCATATGTTGCATACAGTTTCTCAATTATCAATGGTGTAACATTCAAATTTGCATACAAATTGATAACTTCAGGAGCATTAACTGAGATCAATTTTAATGGCATTGACAAACCACTCATTGAAGTGAAAGATACAAATTGGCATCATATTGGATTCACATATGATGGAACAACATTCAACATATATTTTGATGGCGTTTTTGCTGGCGGTTGGACAGATCCTGGAACAGTTGACTATGGAAATCATAGTAGATATTCAACTGCGCCTGCAACAGATCAGAATAGTGAAAATGTGATGGATATGCAATTATCAGACATCAGAATAGACAACACTGTCAGAAATGAAAAATGGTTTTCAGATGTTTATGACAGAGGAATGGGTTGGTTTTCATAACAATAGTTATTGATGAGGAAATGATGAAAAATTTCAAAAATTTGTTGAAAGAGCAGCATCTCAGTGCTTGGAACTTGAATGAAGGGACAGATTGGTCAAATAGCGCAACAGTGTATTATGAAATTGAACGTTGGATCAATACTGATCAATCTGTGACAATCGAACCAATTGATGATGACAGTGAACATGAAACCATTGAACTCAAAATTGAGGGCAATGCAAATTTTGAGAATGAAACACGTGAAAGTCCAGAATATTCTGATGTTGAAATCTATTCAGCAATTGATGAACAGACTGGAAAAGATTGGATTGCTGAATTGACACAATCAGAACAGAATGATATTGAAAAATTGTTGTATACGCAAGCAAAAGAAGATCTTGATGAAAAGCTTGCGATGCAAAGATTGGAAGATTATTGAAGCCAATCAGAATGTCATAGAAAATGTTTTCATTTTTTGATTGGAGTAACACCATCAAATTGTCAAAAATTATTTCTATGACATTCTGACATTCAGATTGTATAGTTAACACATATGGTTGAGCAACAATCTGTGTCAGTGAACAAATTGTTCATTTTTGACTTTGATGATACATTAGTTCACACAAGTTCACATGTGAAAGTAAAAAATCAGAATTCACATCAAGAATTTATGCTCACACCTGCACAATACAATGTATACATTCCAAAAACGGGTGATCAATTTGATTTTAGTGAATTCAATCAATTGATTGAGCCAAAAATAATTCAAAAAACATTCAAGAAATTTATCAATTTGCACAAAATGTATGGTGGTCAAAATTTGTACATCTTGACAGCAAGGGATCAAGCAGGTCCAGTTTATGATTTATTGAATCAATTTGGAATTGATGATGTTGATGTTGTGGCTGTTGGTGCAAAAAATCCTGAGGCAAAACAATCTTGGGTAAGAGAGCAGATTGAAACAAATGATATCAATTACATTGAATTTTATGATGACAATGAATTCAATGTAAATTCAATCGCATCACTCACAAAAGAATTTCCACATGTAAAAATCATTGCAAAACAGATTAAGCAATGATCTGTTTGCTTTGTGTTGCAACTTTCAGTATGCTGAATTCGATATTGAATTGTAATAAATCTGGTGTATTGAAAACATGATCAAAATTTATTGTTGGTTCTTGACATTGCGTAACACAATATTCAGTGTTTTGTTTCGTTTTTATCCCAATTGATAAATCAATTTCTTCATCAAAAACCCAACCATAATATGGCATACATTTTAGTTCATTATCAACTGTTCTCAATTTGATTGCTCTTATGAAATGTGCTTTATTCCATGTGCCATCATGTTCAAATGTTTCACAGCCTAACCAATCAATTTGCAAATTTTGATCATATGAATTCAATTCTATGAATTCATATTCAGATTTATCAATGATATTCTTATCATCATAATGCCAAAGATACAAGGCTTCCAATGAATAAAAAATTTGAAAGCTGATCAGTTTGTTTGAATTGATGTTAACAATTTTCATCAATTATCCAATTTCAAACCAACGTCATTCATCAATTCTTTGATTACAGTCTCATCATGAGGTCCAACTGCAATTGCAATCAATTCGTCATTGACAATATACTTTTCAACATTCAATTGCAAACCCAACTCTGCTCTATCGGCAGCATATTCAATTTTGTTTGCAGACTTTGCAAAACATACAAAACGAATCTGATCGCCAAACAACCATTCAGCTTCATCCATTGTCAAATCAACAGATAAATTTGTTGCTGAATTTGCATCATTACATTGCACCAAAAATTGTGTTGATATTAATGCAGAAATTTTTGCTGTGTCAATTTTAGTTCGAACAACATCAGCTTTTAGAACAATCAGTTGGGTTTTCATTCGTTTGTTCCTTTGTTTGTTGATATAACTGCTTATAATATGACCAAGCATTTATTTTTTTGTAAATGCCCAAATCTGTATTCAGATCATACAACACCGTATTGAATTGTTTGCTTATCACCTGAAGTTGATTGTCAATTTCAGAAGGTGATAAGAATTTTTGTTCAAACAACTTACTGATCATTTTGATCCAATTTTGTGTTATATTTCCATCAATGTTATGGTATATGCTTGTGTCAAGCATCATCATATTCTTTTTCATACATCATTTCTTTGATTAATGATTGACGTTCAGACATCAAAATTTTTCCCAAATTGTTTGCACCGGTGCCCCTGCATACGCCCCAATACGTATCATTCCAATAATTACATTCAATCAAATCTGCAGGTGATGTTGCAATCAACGCTTCTCTCAAAAATGGATTTCGAAATTTTTCATGTATCAATTTTTTCATAATGTCAAATTTGATATCATCCCAATCTGATCTCAATTCAACTGCTTGACCAAGTTTTTTTGCAATCCCAGGTGTTTTTGCATTTTTGATCAAATTTTTTGAATTTACATCATCAGTTTTTGCTGCCTGATATGCATGTTCAACAGAATTGAACATTACTCCATCAAACATGATTGGTGAACAATAAAAATTTGATAAAAAACTGAATTCCCCAACAAATCGATCAATTACAACTTTCATAGTTATGGCAATTTATTATCTTTCATGAATTTATGATGTGTATTTTCATCATTTGTACCAAGATATATTTTCAACAAATAGTGTCCAATTTCATGTGAAAGTGCTGTAGCATCCAATTGTCTATCATCCCAATATGACACCTTCAAATAGTTTCCTGAACATATACCATTAACTGTTCTGCCAAAAGAAATGAATGACCCTTTTGTCATTTCTATGAACATAAGATTGTCATAGATCAATTGGTTTGCATCCATAAATTTTTCATACAATGTTATTGTATTTCCAATCTCTTTTCTGAAATCTTCAATACCAAAAATTTCACCATTGTACTTAATCTGAACGCAATTGTAAAGATTGATCTTGAATTTTGACAATTCAAGATATTTTGACGTAAGATACAATGAACAACATATTGGAATCAAAAGAGTTAAAGACAACCTTATGTCAACAATTGATAATGCAATTGTTATGATTGCAGATATGATGAAAAATATTGATACACTCTTGTTTGTTCTGTACAAAAGAGACAGTGTCATTATGGCCTCAAATCGTAACTAATCTTTATCATATCTTTTTTTGAATTTGTTCTCTTGTTAAACGTAAAGTTTCTTTTGAAAAGTCATTTTGTCCTTGTAAAGTTGAGATTTCAACAAAAACAGGTTTTGACGCATTCAACTTAGACAACTCTTGCACTCCAAGATATGATAATCCTGATTGAATACTTTCATGATATCTTTTCATAATATCATCAACACAATCATTCAATTCTTCATACACAATTCTTCCCTCAATTCTTGAGTTCTTATGTGTCGAAGATCCTGAATATTTTTTGTACGTAATTCCATCAATGACAACAATTTCACCAGCTGCTTCAACAGCATGAGCAAAAATACTCCCTGCCATGACCATATCAGCAAAACATAATGCTTTTACACAATCACCTGGCGATTTTATTCCACCGTCAGCAATTAATTGGTTATCACCAAATCTGGCTCTATAACATGATTTTGCATCATTGATGTTACTCAATGCAGACAATTGAGGATATCCACATCCTGTTTCCAATCGTGTTGTACAAATCTTACCAGGACCAATTCCAACTTTAACAACATCAGCACCGGCACTCCATAATTTTATTGCAGCATCAGGTGTTGCAACATTTCCTGCAATCAGGATCTGTGCTCTATTACTTTTTTTGATATTCTCAATCATATGGACAACTTTTTTGCTATGCCCATGAGCAACATCAACACAAAACAGTTTACCACCAATCTTTGTGAAACTTTCAAAAAGGTTGTAATCTATATCATTGACACCAAGACTGAAACAAACATGTTCAGCAACAAATTTTGTACCATATTTTTTGCTCAAATATTCAAAAATATGAACTTGATTATTGTCAAATCTGTTCAATATTACCAATCCTTGGTGCTGCAACATTTTTTCAGCAAAATTTTGTGACACAATGTCTTTCATATTTGCTGGTATGATTGGTGTGTTGAATTTCAATCCACACATATCAACTGATAGATCAATATCAACCCTTGAATTCACATCCGAATATCTTGGTACAAGCAAAACATCATCATATGAATATGCTTTTTGTATTGTGATCATAAAGTTATGTGTTTAAGAATTATTTTCTACGCAATTGCAACAATCACGTTGTGTTGTTTCTTTTTTCAGATCATGATTATATTTCTTCAATGCGTTGCGCAAAATTTTGAAAGCAACTATTCCTGCGCCAACTGCAATTCCAACAGCAACAAACTTACCAATTTTTGAATTGAACATAATTTTCTCCATTAGGTTTAGATTATACTAATGATTTGTTGAAATATTCACAAATTGATATCAAGAAATTTCTTGTTCATACTGTTGACATTGTCACTGATCTCAGCATTTGACACATAATCACTAAGATTGATGTCTGATAAATTTGGAATTGTGTTCAAATCTGTTGCCAACCACATATTTGCAAACACATGCACAAAATCAACTGAAATTGTTGGACTTTTGTACATATGCATCAAATTTATCATCTGTTTGTACAGAACATCATGATAATCAAAATTTTCACCCTGAATAATCACTTCTTTTGATCCACAATTTGTACGCCAATCATCAGAATAGTGATCAATTGTGAAACTTTTTTCGCCAATCATCAATATCTTTCTTGATTTTGATAGATCACTTATTGGGTGAATGTATGCAGAGCACAGAAGATCACCATATTTGTCAATTGCAATTTCAGAATATTCCAATTGTTTTCCATCACCATGATGTTTCAATTCATCAGTATAGACAACAATTTGCAATGGCTGCAATGAATTGACAACATTTTTTACAATCCCAAATGGAACTGTTTTTATGCCAACTGATCTCAGCGCATTAAATTGTTGTGTCTTGGTTGGAAGTTGAATATTTGTATTGCAACAAATTTGCTGACCACAATTTGACGCCAATTGTTGATTGGTAATTTCAAAATTTGTGGTCATCTAACGTTAACTATTTGAAACCATCCACTTTATTCAAAGAACCATTTTATCAATGAATTTGACACCTGCACCACTGATATATCCAACAGTCCCACCAGCACAAACATATATTGACATATTTTCACCAGAAATTACACAACACAATTCATCAACATCCAAAAATTTGATCAATTTCAGATCAACTGAACCAATTTGTACATCCCAAAGTGGAATTGGATATTCAACTTTCAATATATCTCCTGGATCATAAATCATATGCAGACATCATCTGTTTCAGTCTATTCATTTCACTATTTGCATACAGTTTTATTTCATCAAGTGAATTCATATCATCAATCATACTGATCACTTTGGAAAGAGCTACAGCCCCCAACATTGCACCCAATGCATTTGTTTTCTTTCCATAATTGATTGCTTCAATCAAGAGAGGTTTCAATTCCATTGGAAATTTTGTGTACTCTTCTGCAACATTTTTATGATCAATTTCCTGTTTTTTCAGATTGAATTGTTTGTGTCGTTTATGCTTTTTGTTATGATGATTACCACCATTTTGTGTGATCACATCAAGAATGACAGGTTTTGAATGCGAGATTGACCCAGAATTATTTTCCATATGATATCATTGTCCAATATCTTTTTGTTTCTTTGATTTTTTCTGGGGTCTTTGGATGTCATCAAATGAGGTAATCTGTTCAAACTCAGGCTGAATCTGCTCATCATATTGCACAGCATTGTCTGAAATCTGTTCAGGTTCAATTTGAATGACAACGACACCTTCACTCGGATTGTTCACATTCATTTTGTCAACAGATAATGAATTGTTGAATATTTGTTCTGTTGGCGGAGCAACTCCAATTTTTTGGCACATTTCACACAATCCAGCGTATGTTGTTATTCCAAATTCTGATAAAAACAGTTTCAGTGTACTCTTCCTTCTCTTGAGAAGATTCATTAAACCAAATTTTGGTACAGAATTGTTCATTCTAAGTTTCATCAAATTACCTCAAATCTAATTACTCTCGATTTTCATTTTCAATTTTGTGCAATATTTCAGCCAAACCATTTTGGAACAGTGAAGATTTTGCTATCATTGATAGATTTTGTTCAGAACATTTATATCCATAGTGTTCAGCAAAACCTCCCGCAAACTTTTTCATTATCTTTGAAACATAATTGTGAACAGATGAATGATTCATTTTGTAACCCATCTTTGACAATATGTCTGCAATATTTCTGAAATTTTCTCCTTCAATATCGCCAATTGTTGAATATTCTTTATGTTCTCTTTTCATAATTCTTTCTGTGCGCCATAAACAATTTGTCAATGAAATCTGTATTACCAATTTTTGTTGTATTGGCATTCATATCAACATTTTTGATCTGTTCAATAACATCATCAAATTTTTTGTTAATTGTTGAATGCAGTTTGAATATCAGTACACTATTCAACAGTTGAATCATCAATATCAATGTTAGCATCAATATCAACATTTTGTAATCCTATTCCTTTATTACGAATACTGTCATATTCATCCTCTGTTATTGGATAATCTTTATGATTTGTTGGATCATCAAAGAGTCCAAATCTGAGTCGTAATATTGCTTCTTCCTTTTCAGAGAGTGATGACAATATCTTTTTTGTGATTGATATCAATTCAATTTCTGATACACTGTCAAATGGATTGCATTCATAATCCGGATCTTCAAGATGATTTTCTATTGTATCATGTTCATTACATGAACTTGATTGTTGCATTGATATTGCGCCACGACCACTGTTCATTGTTGCTTTTATGACAGCTTCTGAAGCATTGACCAATTCCTGAAGTTCTTCAATTGTTGGTTCACAACCCATATGTTTTCTGTATTCATCAGTTGCTGATATCAGCTTCTTTTGCAATGAAACAGCATGCGCTGGCAATCTGATGAGACGTCTTGTCTTCAACATGTGTTGTCCAATTGCCTGTTTGACCCACCATGTTGCATATGTTGAAAATCTAAAACCCTTCTTCCACTCAAATCTTTCAATTGATTTCATCAATCCAATATTTCCTTCTTGAATTAAATCTTCAAGTGGAATATTCTGATTTTTGTACTGCTTTGCAATTGAAATGACCAAACGTAAATTTGAATTTATGATCTTCTTTCTTGCTTTTTCTGCTTCTTTACCACCCTGCTCAAGAAGTTTGAACAGTTCAATTGTGTCTGCATGCTTCAATTGAGGATATTTCTTCATCTCATTGATGTATGCAGAAAGTGTTCCACCATTTTTGAACTGTTTATCATCAAATATTGACTGTTTTTGTGTCATTTAGACACCTCCTTCAATTATATTTTCCACTCTTGATGATAAACTCAAAAATTTTGAAATTGTTGTGTTCAAATTCAGGATAACTATTTTCTGCAAGATCTTGCGCAATCCTTTCCTTTTCTTCCCATTGTCTGTGGGCTGCACGATTTTGTGCACGATATTGCAATTCTTTTTGAATGTATGCCAATTCTGTTTCCCAAGGCATTGGGTCACCATGATGTTGTGCAACATGACTTCTATCGTTATCAAGTGATTGATACAGTGCAATCACATCTTCTTCCTGCATTTTTGCCAATTCATCAACATTGATCATTGTGGGAGGATTGAATTTAACACTCTTCTTATTTGACTTTTTCACAATTTTTCTCTTTTGTTAAGGCATCCAAAGGATGCGGTGCAATGAACAAATTATGAATTTGTTTCTTCCCAATCACTGTGAAGGAATGTTTTCCAATAAACTATCATTGCATACAAGATTTCTATTTGAAATCAGGAATTCATTAATATGACATTACAACGTTTATTGACTTTGTACAAAACTTTTTAATCATTCTGATTTGCGTCAATGTCCTCATCACCTTCGCCCAACTTTTCAGCATCATCTTTTGAAACCGGTTCGCCAGATGTTGGCATCCATTTGTTTGGCATCCATGCATCTTCATTCATTGCTTCAAAAATGATCTTTCTGAGTTGTTTTACAGATAATTTCATTGTCACTGTCTGATAAATATTGTGATAATTGACTGTTTCAACACAACAATATCAATCATTATCCCAATTGGTACAATCAACAACAGTATTGTGTTCAACAGCATGGCATCAATCCTAACACCATATTGTTCACTGTTCACTCATTGGATGACTCATGACATTGAATGTTTTTGCAAACTTGTCAACAGCAAGATTTTTTGCTTTTGCCTCAATTTCAAGATCAATCACATCAGATTTCAACAATTCAATTATGTATGGGTGACAATGTTCAATGTAATCACTGTGGGCCCTACGTTCAGGAACAGAATTGTTTTCAGTGATCCCAGGTTTTGAATTTGAAATGTGCATCACTGGCTTGATGTTACCCCAACTCTCAATGCATGCATCAATGGCCATTTCAACAGTTAAATGTCCAGGATTGATATTGTGGTGATGCAAATCAAATGTGATTGGAACACCAGTTTCAAGATGTACAGGAAGCAGTTCTTCAACAGAATAGCACAATTCACAATTTTCAAGTGTCAATCTGCTTTTAATGTCACTTGGCAACAGGTTGATCTGTTTTGACAGATTTGCTGCACGATCAGATTTTCCACCATGAATATTGATGTAATGCAAAGGGTTCACATCAGAACTGAACATGTTCATAACCTTCGCGTGCACGCGAAGGGATGTGAGTGCATTGTCAACAACATGTTGATGATCTGAAGACAGAATACAGAATTGACCTGGATGCATACCCCAACGAGTGCCATGTTTACGCATCACATCACCACACTGTTTCAATGTGTTCATGTTTTCATCAGTGCACCATAAGTGTTCGCTGACCGCGTCCATCATTGGGAACAGTTCAGATGATATCCTGAAGCACGAATATTTTGAAGAGATCATACTGATCTGTTTCAGGAGATTTTGTGCATTGGTTCTGTACAATTCAATGAGATCAGCGTCAGAATATTTTCCTGATTTGATTGACATCTGTTTAACATGTCTCTCATCAAGAATATTTTTCAATTTTCCATTCTGTTGTACAACAAATTGACAAACAAGTCCTAGGCCCATTCCATAATTGTATTGCGTAATTGATTACAATTCACTGTTTGTTAACAGACTGAATATACGATTTGCATACTTTTGCAACTGTTTTGGGAGAAACTTTTTGAAGTTCACTTCATCACCCATTGCAATCAATTCCCGCATTTTTGTTCCTGAGACAGGAACCGTTTCTGTTCTCATCACACCACGTTTGATGATTTGACCATTTTTGAAAAGATTTGGTACGTACTTTTCAAGTGACTTATCAGGGAATTCATTCTCAACATCATGCTCATCACCATACAGAATGTGCACATCAAGTGATCCTTCACTCTCAGCAGCCTGCAGATCTTCATAAACATTTCTTACAGTGACTTTACCATAGATTGGTTCAACATTATCTGGCAGTGTTCTGATAATGAATTCTTTCCAAATGTATTCCATTGCAGCGCCAGAAATTTTGATTTCACCCTTCCTGATTCTGTCAGATGTTGAAATGTACAATTTTACATGATCACATTCACCTGCCGCAATGCGAACAAGCCCATCATGTCCTGCATGATAAGGCTTTGCGGCCATCACTATGTAGCCAATCTTCATAAAGATTATGTATAAGTGTCAGATCACAAACTGTTTAACTGATTTTTATGCTGATGTTACAATACCCAAACAGAATTTCGGAATTCTGTTGATAGCAGAACAATGTCACAACAGATCACCATGTATGTGTGTATACAAAATTTAGATAAGTGTTATCATTATCTTTCACTTCTTTCTGAAGATTGAGATCTGCTTCTCCGGTGAGGATTAATTCAACTTGATCCATTGTATTGATGACCAATTTGACATCTTCTCCAACACATACTGGAATTTCATCTTCATTGCATGGACACTGATTGCAGTTATCATTCTTTTCTGATGGTGTATCAATTGTGGTTGTACCGACCCTCAATTCAGTTTCATTTCCGCTAGTTCCAAGCGGACCTTGTGGTGCACCAACGTTGCAACAAGCAATCAACAACAGAATTGTGCTCAACGCAATAAACTTTTTCATACTAATTCAAATATTCTCCTTCATCATTCTGATCTTTTCGAACGTTCAAAATTTTTGCAATTTGTGTAAACATTGCATTGTGTGTCTGAAAAATGTTTTGAACATCATTGAAACACGCATTTGTTGCATTTGAAAATTTCCAAAATCTGTGAATTGTTGCACACAAAATCACAAATTGCACAATACTGAACACCACAAAAAACGTTAACATTTTTCAAATTTCTTTCTGATCATACCAAATTTTGGTTGTTGATAGACATCAACAACTTCAGATTTTGATGACAATTTGTACAAATAGTGTCCTGTTGTTAATGAAAACATTCGTATATGTTTACTAAACATTGATTTTGAATTTATACTGGTTGTATCAGTATGATTGATTAATGCTATTGACACAATTTCATCATTGTGAATGTACATTATCAAATCTTGAGCACTATTCTGGTGTTGCAACAATGTAACCTTCCCATTCTGGGGGAATGTCCTCAGCATGAATTCTTGGCTGAATGAAAGGCATACTCTTGGGTCTGATGGGTTGATGCACAGGCCACATACCTGCCTCATCTGGCAGGAGGCTTGCTTTTTTTGCGTTACAATTTTTGCACGCTGTGACAATGTTGTCCCATTCAGTTCTGCCTCCATGTTTCCTTGGAATGACATGATCATACGTCAATTCTCTCATTGTGAATCGTTTTCCACAATATTGACATGTCCAATCATCCCTTGTGAAGACATTGATACGTGAAAATTTTGCACCCTTCTTTGAAGGTTTGAACTGTTTCCTCAATCTGAGAACTGCAGGCATTTTCATCACCATTGATGGTGATCTGAGATCTTCATCATATGAAGCTATGATATCAACCTTATCATTGAAGATGAGATTGATTGCAGCTTCCCAAGTGATAATCTTGTGAGGAAAATACCATGATGTTAGGAGGAGCACTTTTGTTGACATTATTTTTCTTTCAGAATTTACTGATTGAATTGTGTTGACAATTGAATAGCAATGTTGTGGAGCGTATGGGAATTGAACCCATGTCCGAATTTTACATTCACAGTTTTCTATCACATGCTTCAGCGCAATAACCTGTGCGCAGGTTGATAACTTTTTATGCGACGATTATCATCTCAGATTTCTGAACACTGTTGACCCAAATCATCAGACAACAGTTTGAGATCAAAATTGAACCATCTGTACATCAGATCTCATGGTGCACAGACAGCGATTTACGCAGCAAGTGCGAAATCTTGTGTATTTGTGTTTGCAAATATTCTGAACAAAGAGTTGTTCACACTGCATGCTTACTGTGAATGAGCAAACCCGTCGAAACCTGTTCGCCCCTTTGATTGGTTGGGATAGCTGGAATCGAACCAACATACACCGGTTCAAAGCCGGTTGCTCTGCCTTTGAGCTATATCCCAATATGGTGACTCTGACGCGATTCGAACGCGCATAAACAGATCGAAAGTCTGTGATCCTAAACCATTAGATGACAGAGCCATGTTCACAATCTGATATTACTGTACGCTGTCAGATTGTGCACCAAGAATTTGTTATTTTTTCATTGCCAATTTATCTGATTTACGTTTGTGAATACAGTCACAATTGACCTTTTCACGTTCACCATCCTGACCGGTTTCATATTCCCACCCAGTTCCTGCACAATTTTTGCAATTGGGATCTGCTCCAACAACCGGTTCGTCAACCTCTTCAATTGACTTTTTTGTTTGAGCCCATTTAGGATTTTTGTAATCTGTGCAATCACTGCAGAGTTCTGGCCAACCTTCTCCACCCTCATTCTCATACTCAACTCTATCCCTATATGTCAATTCATTTCCACAAGCTTGACACATTGGAGCAGGAGCAGTGCTCTTGAATGGTTTATAAATGTATGGTGCTTCCTGCATAATGCTGACAGAAAAACTTTCCCACATATGTTTTGCACCCGATGATGGCAATCTTGCCTCTTCATCAGCACAATCTGTGCAAACAGCAGGACAACCTTCTCCACCTTCTGCCTCATACTCATCAATATCATCCTGTGTTATGATTTTACCACAACTTTCACACCTGCAATCACGTTGCAATGCATCAGTTGTTGCATCCCACATATTCTCTTTGAGAATCCCGGCAATTTTACCCCAACGTTTTGTATCAATAGACATAACGTTAAATATTGTGTTGAAACAATCTGTGCGCACATTGAGAATTGAACTCAACCTGTTCACCCCGTCATGGTGATGTGTACCCAGCACACTCTGTGCGCATTATGGAGCCCCAACTGGGAATCGAACCCAGGTTTCATCCTTACCAAGGATGCATAATTGCCACTATACTATTGGGACATTGGCGGAAAGCAGTGTACTCGAAACACAAAGTTTTTAACCTTCTCAATGTTTTCCAAACATGCCCGGTATCCTAACCGGTTTACCTTCCATTTGCAGAGAGCAGAGGTCCTGATCCCCAATGATTTCATCAACCATCGCACTGTTTTCGAGACAGGCTTAACGCTTCGTTAATTTACTCTCTATGGCGGAAGACAGAGTACTCGAAACCCACTCCCATTCTTCATGGGTAGCCCACTGTTTAGCAAACAGGTTCAGTCCCTGACTGATTTGTCTTCCAAAAATCTGCTGTTGCTCTTGCCAATTGAGCTACAAAATAAATTTCTCAACCATTTAGAATGTCATCATTTTAGAATATTTGTCTAGAACATTTTCTTCTAAAATTACTTTAAGCGCTATGTACATTCAAGTGATGGTAACTTCACAGTATTTGATACTCTTTATCTTGATTGGATTCGAACCAATGTCTCCAGCTTAGAGCGATCGATGGGAATTGAACCCACATAAGATTGCTTGGCAAGCAATCGCCTCACCAGTCGGCCTCGATCGCATCCCCAGGGTGACCCAGGAATATTCAATTGCGTGGAATACAGTTTCCACTTGGTGTCAATTGGGAACACCTCTGAGTGCACTCAGAACTTGGCGGAAGGTGAGGGAGTTGAACCCCCAAGGCTCTTACACTCGACTGTGTTCAAAACAGCTCCCATCGCCAATTGGGTTGACCTTCCATGATAAAAATTGCTCTCCAGGTAGGGATCGAACCTACGACCAAGAAGTTAACAGCTTCCCGCTCTCCCGCTGAGCTACCGGAGAATCGAACCGGTGACTACTGGTGTATGATTAGATGTTATGAACCCAACTGATATGATTTCTCCATTGACGGTCATCAACTTAACGAGCAGTGTTCTCATTAGCTGTCACACACATTTTCATCAGTGCTCACGGAGGGACTTGCACCCCCACGAGATTTCTCCCAGCAATTTTTGAGACTGCCGTGTCTGCTATTCCAACCACGTGAGCATAAATCAACACATTCTGTCCCGGATAGGATCTCAACCCTATCACCTACTTTCATGAAACTGCATTTCTGTCACATATCCAATCAGCTAGCCTCGCTGACTGTTACTGATATGATGGATTTTCACCACAAATGGTTGCAACTCTGAGTCATTGTTATCTTGACCATTACATCTGGCTGACGATTAAGAAACTGCCTGATCGTCCAACGAGACTACATTGCGTTCTGTTTCACTATCCTTGGACCCAATCAGTTTCTGGCATTGGTACTTCACCCCCGAGTAAGGGGCTTGACTTCAGTCACTTGAACAGATTGTGTTGGTCGTTACTGAGGGAATCGAACCCTCACCCAAGAACTTATGAAATTCTGGTCACACCTTGTGCAGTAACGATGGTGACTCTGACGGGATTTGAACCCGTATGATCAGATAGAAAGTCTAACATCCTAAGCCGTTAGATGACAGAGCCATTAATTTTGTTGGAGCCCAAGAACAGAATTGAACTGTTAACTTCATGTTTACGAGACATGTGTTCTGCCAATTGAACTACATGGGCAAATTTGGAGTTCCACGTCAGAATTGAACTGACCCACCAACGTTTTGCAGACGCAATTACTCATCGCAGAGCTGTGGAACATGGTGCTCACAGAGGGACTTGAACCCCCACACCTTTCGGTAGCTGATTTTGAGTCAGCCGCGTCTGCCATTCCGCCATGTGAGCATTGTTGGTGGGAGTGCTCAGAGTTGAACTGAGCTACGGATGTTTATAAGACATCCTAGGTCGACCGGTCCTACACTCCCGATGGTACGCCTGAAGGGATTTGAACCCCCAACTTACCGGTTAAAAACCGGATATGATCCCATTTCACCACAGGCATATTGGTGCGTCAAGAGAGACTTGAACTCTCAACTAACGGGTTAAAAGCCCGCTACTCTACCATTGAGTTATTGACGCATGGTGACAACAGTGTTTCACAATTCATTGCGTTACTTGCGCTGAGCGGGCCTGCTGTCACACCTACACTCAGAGTAGACACTAATCGTTGAACGCTACAACCGTCTACTTGGCATCTCACCAAGGATTTGAACCCTGACAGATGGACTTGGAAACCATCGTGCTACCATTACACTAATGAGACATAGCTGTTAAAGTGGCACCGTATAAACTGATCAGGTTTGATATTCGGTATTCAGATCTTTAACACTCTGAATATGATATCTCCGCGATATCATGCACATTGGTCGAAGTCCTGGGAATCGAACCCAGCATACAGAATCTTATCAGGATTCTTCGGCGACCTTGCCTGTCGACTTCGTTGGTGTGGTGCTTTCTTAGAGGCACACCACTCAACCTCTGGTGAGTTGTTTCAGAATCGAACTGAATTCCCGCGCTCTTCAGGCGCATGCTATAACCATATCAGCTAACAACCCATTATTTAGTGGATCTATTGGGAATTGAACCCAACGTATACAATTTCCATTTGTGGGTTCAATTGCATACAGAACCATCATTAGACCCAAAATAACTGCCGGTATCCTGCCAATTAGATGATACAAACTCAATGTTGGACTATTGAGGTAGACCACTCTCAGTTACTCATTTCATGATGAGTGTCCAACTATATCATGAAACTTTCAACTGGCCTGACTAAATTGCATTGGGACTCGAACCCAAATGACCGGCTTGGCGCTCTCGAAGGGGATCGAACCCTCCTCCTCGGCGTGACAAGCCGGCCTCCTCACCAGATGAGTACGAGAGCATTAATTTGTCGGAGTGATAGGATTTGAACCTACAACGTTCTGCTCCCAAAGCAGGCCCTCTACCAAATTGAGGTACACTCCGATGTTTCCATTCTAATCTTCTATTGGATAATGTTCACTTCTTTTTTCCACTCTTGTAGAGAGCATATGCTCCCAAAACAATGAGCAGACTGAAAACTGCAAAACAACCAACAGCAATATTAACAATTAAGCTTGGAAATGCACCATACATAACTGTTAAGTATTGGTCCACACAGCAGGACTTGAACCTGCACACCACAAGGGCACAAGTCTCTCAAACTTGCATGTCTGCCTTTCCATCATGTGTGGATTGTGAATGTTTTTATTTTTGGAAGAACATTCAAACTCTCGGCATCCCGAGAGGGATTCGAACCCCCAACCTTTCAGTTCGTAGCTGAATACACAGTCCAGTTGTGCTACCGGGATATTTGTCTGGATGGAGGGACTCGAACCCCCGGCTCCCTCGTTCCAGGCGAGGATGTCTGCCGCTGACTTACATCCAGATATCTTCAGTCTAACATATTTTCATACATTAACGCTGTTGCCCGTTTTGGCAGCGTTATTTTTCATTCTCTTTCTGACATTAGCTACCCTCAGAAATCATCCAGTTGAACTGGCACAGTACCCCCGGTAGGATTCGAACCTACAACCTTGTGGATAGAAGCCACTCGCGCTAATCCATTGCGCCACGGGGGCATAAACTTTCTTCGGCCTCCCAAGCAGGATTCGAACCTGCGACCTCACGTTTAGGAAACGTATGCGCTATCCAACTGCGCCATTGGGAGATTGGTTGGACGTGTCAGGATCGAACTGACGACCTTCGCTTTGTAGGAGCACTGCGCTACCTCTGCGCCAACGTCCAATAGATTTGGGTGATCAACGGGATTCGAACCCGTACTGAGAGGATCACAGCCTCGCGTGCAAACCTTTACACTATGACCACAGTCCACTCGGAGAGACTTGCACTCTCACACTCAGGGTACTGGCTTCTGAGACCAGCGTGTCTGCTATTCCACCACGAGTGGGTACCTTCAGGTTTTTTTATTCTTGGAGAACCTGAAAAAACTCCTGGGCTGCCAAGGTAGGATTCGAACCCACGGCGTGCTTTCGCAATCCGGTTAACAGCCGGGCCCCTGCTTCCACTCGGGTACTTGGCAATATTCAATAATGAATTGGTGGAGATGTCGGGTAACGCTCCCGCATGACAAGTATGCAAAACTCATCAGTGATCTTTCACACATCCCCATTCAAACCTACACAATTCTTTGATGGGCAGATATCCCCAGAACACTGCAGGTTTATTTGGTGGAGCCAGGTGGATTTGAACCACTCCGCACAGAGACAACGGTTTTACAGACCGCTTCTGGTACCTTCCAGATGATCTGACTCCATGGTGATCGCACTCAGAGTTGAACTGAGCTTGCCTGCTTGAGAAGCAGATGTCCTAGCCAATAGACGATGCGACCATTTGGTAGCGGGGGAAGGAATTGAACCTTTCGCGCCGTTAGGATTAGGTTATGAGCCTAATGTGACACCTTTTCACTACATCCCCGCTGTGGAGCCCATTACCGGAATTGAACCAGTGACCGGTAGTTTACAAAACTACTGCTCTACCTGCTGAGCTAAATGGGCATTGTACGGTTCACATTTTTTTGTTGGGAAGCACCATAAACAAACCCCGGAGCGTCCACTGGGAGTTGCACCCAGATCGCAAGGCTTGGAAGGCCTGCATAATGCTATTATACCATAGACGCAATATTGCTATTCAATTGTCAAAGAACTCAGAGCACTGTCACTGCTCATTGTCTTGGTTGGAAATGAGAGGATCGAACTCCCATCAACTCGTTCAGAGCGAGCCGCACTACCATTGTGCTAATTTCCAAAATCTCAGTCGATCACCGGGGATTTGAACCCACGACCTCACCGGTTAAGAGCCGGGTATGCTGCCAGATAACACCTGTGATCGTTATTCAACCTGTTTACCGAACCAACTCAACCATTCTATCCTATCATCACATCCTTTTCACAACTTTTTTCTCTTTTGCTATTTTCTTTTCTCCAAAACAGTTGAAGCCGCTAACATCATCTCAGTTGCGGCTTCTTCAGGAACTCTCTGTGTTCACTCTCTGGTCTACCGCTGACCACTCCCATATTCAGGTCTCATATTCCATGTTATGCTATCAAGTGCCAAGCCCGCAATCTGATTGTGGAACTTTGATGATTGATATTTGACATGTTCAATTGCCATATTAGTAATCTATTCTATCTTGAGAGCTTTATCACTATTTTTGTGAATTTTTTGCAACAAATCTTGTTTTTGGTCTGTTTAACCACTTGATATGACCAATTTACCATACTGATTTGCAATATTCACAGAAAAATTCACACACGAACTTTTTTGATCAATTTGATCAAAATGGTGAAAAATCAGAAAATTAGCCACCAAAAATTCCCAATTCACTACCAACTGTGTTCATAACCCAACGTTGTTCTTCATCGCTGAGTTCAAATTCATCATCAATAACACCTGTATTTGTGTACATTTTAATTGGAATTATGAGATTACCTGTTTTAGACCTTTCACCTGGTGAGCCTGTTTTCAAATCTCTATCCCAAGTAATCTCACCACGTGCATTCATTTTATCGTCAGCGGATTCGTCTTCCTCTATGTAATCAATGAGCACTTCAAAATGTGGTGGTCCATCATTGTCATCATAAACAATTTTCACTTCTGCCCATGGTGTGCCATCTTCACGCTCTCGAATTGAATCGAAAACATATGATGATTTATGATTAAACGCCTCATGAAAATTTGCGCCACGCTGAAGCCAAGATTTTTTCAGATAATAGAACTCACCATTCAGCGCGCTGATCAATGTTTTCATATCATCACCAGACACTGACAATTTAGAATGTGTTCTTGTTCCATCCAAATTGTAAACATCTGCAACGTAACCATTTGTGATATATTCTTTTGGTTTCAGAACAACACCACCGGGAATGAGAATACATTTATTGTCATAAAGATTTATGTTTGATTGATCTTTTGGATTGAGAATATTGATTTTGAAAAAATTCTTACCATCAAGTATTTTTGAATAGATGATGTCTTCACCAATCAATTGATTGTAACTTTTTAGTACACCTTGAGTTTTTGGTTCAAGAGCTTCTCTAATCAATGTTCTCAATTGTTTTGCTGAAAGTTTCATTTTTGCCCATACTTTTCTATAAAGCGTCTTTTGAATGCCTCAAATTTATTCTGAAAATCGCTGATATCCCTGTATGAATCTTCATCGCGCATATTTTCCGCACGTTCATACCAATATTCATCATAAATTTCAAACAACTCTTCAAGATCAGCAATAAATTGATTATCATCATTAAATGATACATTCATCTCTTCTTTGATGATCTGTTTAAGTTGTGATATTTTGATTTTCATGACACTAAATATCACAATGACACAAAACCACTCATGACAACATTTCCATAATCAGCTCGTCCTGTGAGACAAACAATTCTTGGATGAGGTTGACATCTTCCTGAGCTGTGTGTATGTCCACAGAGAACTTGTACATTCAGTTCTGGTAATTGATCAACAACAGCACACAGCATTCTTCCCAATTGAAGATTTGTCATCCAGGGCGCCCAAGTGTCATCACTATGACTGTTCATATGCCAAGCAGCCTCACGCCATGGTGGAACATGTGTCAACAATGTGATCTTTCTGATACCTGTATTGTACAGTTCCTGAACCCTTGTGATCAGTTGCACATTCTGAACGTTTGCATGCGCTCTTGATGTTTCAATGATCAGATCTTTTACACCACCTGTCTGCGCATACTCTTCAACAAGTGACCAATCTGACATTCCAAGTTTGTATGGATTTCCACAATCAGCATCATACCATCCACTGTTCCCAACAATTGCAGTCTTGTCATCAATTATGACATTGCAACCATTGAGACAAACAGGACCCCCAATGGTGCCATTCAAGAATGCCAGATCACTGTCCAATTTATTCCATGAACTCCTGTAATAGTCATGGTTACCTGTGACAAAAAATGTATTCTTGCCACCCTTTGACACCCACCCATTGTGCAATTCTGTAACATCTGCAATGATTCTGTTTCCTTCTGAAATATCACCAGTTATGACGAGTGTATCACAATTGAGCTCTTGTTGAAGATAACTGCCCAATTGTTTAACAGAACCATTGACATTGCAAATGAAATTTATGTGTGGATCTGTAATCCACGCAATGTTGTCTGCACCAATCTTAACATTCTGTACTGTTTTCATTTTATGCCAAATTTGTTGAAAAATTTTGTCAATTGTTTAAACGTTGTGAACTGAACAATTCTATCAATTTCACATTGCCTATTCATGATTACCAATTTGTACATATTTTTAGTTCATCTGTTCACTCAGATCAGAATTGATACGTTGCAGAATGTACTTGTATGATCTTGATCTGTCATATGCAAGATTGAATTTTGCAGTGCACTTTCCTGTTGCATATGCTGTGTACACTTGTGCAGCCATGTTCTTTCCACACATTCTTGCTGATGCAGACAATTTTTTCACTGCACCAACTGCTGCATTCAATGTGTGCACAGCATCAGCACCATCCATTTCCATCCATTCCTGTTCTTGCACATAGTATATGCTCTTGAATTGGTGATGATCTGCATGAACCTGCCAAATACCCTTTGCAAGTCCACCATCACACTCACCCTTCTTGATGTTGCATTCACCTTTGTGAACCCTTTCAGAGAATGCACTTTCCCAAGCTCCAATGTTCACAAGGTGCGCAATCAGTTCTTCCTGCTTACCTGGCCAGATTGGTTTGCAATCCTTTTCAAAAATTGTTGCACCTGAACCATCTCTGCACACAGTTGTGCCCCACTCTGCTGCGCTGATTACAGCTTCAGCGATGATTTCAATTCTTTCCTGTCTTTCAGAGTATGTTTCTGTGTCTGAGTAGCAAGGCTTGAGTGACATCATCCACAAAACAATCGCCTTGAACACAATGGCATAATAGGTCATAGACCTTTAACTATAGCACACACTCAGTGCACAGTACACTGCAAAGTCATCACTCAATTCAGTGCAGAAGACAATTGCTTCTTCATTTCACTGTTCTTGACAGCACTCAGCATGCTGTTGATTTCATTCCTGCGCTGACCACGATTATTCCTGATTGCACTGATGATCACATTTGTCAATCTGTCATCCTGCCAATTTTCACCCTCAGCTCTGTCAATCCATCCTTGGAGCGCACCAAATTGCGCATCAGCAGTTTCTTTCAATACACTCCTGATGATCTTTCTGAGATTGGCTTCTGTGATCACAAATCTGTTTTTCATATGAGTAAATATTGACATCAACCAACGAATGGTTCCATCATGTTCTCAATCTTTTTTGGTTTGTCTGCCAATTCAACAAAATGTGATATTTTCATCCTTGTGTACATTTCATCATCAGCATCAACAGATTTGACAATGATGATATCACCCTCAGGATTGAAATTTCTTTCAGACATGAATTCAATTATCTTGTCAAGATTTTTGGTGTTGACTGTTCTCATTGTTGCATACAGCGTACCATTGTATATGCGCAATTTGATTGCACCCATACCGAGATATGTTTGCTCTGCATTCAATCCTTCAGGACCTCCCTTGTGTCTGAAGAGTGGTATACCAAAACTGTTCTTGTACTTTCTATTCCAACCCAACAATTCGGCTGCAGCATCATTGTGCAATTGATTGACAACCAATTTGTGAACAACGTCATCTGGCGAGATCCAAAAGCCAAGTTGCATTGTCACTGCATCCTCGATGATGATCTGTTCAATCAGCATTCTCAACAATTTTTGAGAAATTTTCATACTGTTAACTATTCATGATAGCCAACATTTATAGCAGTATGACCACGTTCCAACAAAACGATTGTTTATCATTGTCCATGAGGGCAATTTTGTGAATTCTGAAAATTTATGCTGTTCTCTAATGAACAATTTGGCTTCACCTGTTCTGTTCAGAACAATCATATATCCCAAATTGTTCACACTTGCACCACGTTTTTGTGCAGCCATCCTTCTCTGCATGTTTCGCACAGTATGACGTAATGATATCATCTTATATTCTGATTGTAACACATTGTGAATGTAAATTCATCAAATTTTCATTTCTGAAAATTGTACATGAGTGCATTCAGCATATGTTCAATGTGAAGTGTTTGCTGTTGTGATTGCAATGCGGGCAACAATGTATCAAATATGAACCATTGTGGAACAACATGATAGTGTCCATCACTGAACATGATGCGACCGCCGTTGGTCCTATTCTCAAAGAAACGTACCCAGGAGATAGCTTTGCTCTTGAATACAAGAACTGTCACACCGCTATTGTAAATTGTGATGTTTAACATTGTGATATGCAAATATTTTGTGTTTTGATGCAATGAATATGTTCATAACAGATTTCATTCTGTTGGGATTTCCCGCACACTTTTTGTAAACTTTTTGTCCCAATGTACCCAAATCAATCATGATGTCATCACCATGTGTAAACAGTGCTGCATATGCACCATCTGAATGCAGGCCATTCACATCTGTTTGAATAAATTGATACCATCCAAGATCTTTTCTCCAGATGATCATCTTGTAATTGCTACATTTGGTTTGCATATTTGACAATTCTCTTCAACCTAATGATCAGTTTGTGCATCTTGTCATATGACAAGATGCGTCTGCAGTCAACTTGAATACGATTGTGACCACAATTAATCATTGCTGATTCATCATGATTAATCAGTATGATGCAATGTGACAACATAAATCTGTGTTTATGACTATTTTCATAGAACATCAGAATTCGTGTTGTTTTAGAACCAATCTGAGTGACATAAAATTTGCCACCACCATTACGATTGATATCAACACCAATTTTCAACACTGTTCTGACTCCTCATAACGATTACAAACGTGCAACATCCTTCTGAATGAACTGATTTCAACATTCACATAGTCTGTTTTGGGCTCAAGATGTTTAACGTTTTTTGAAGATGGGATCAATTGTGCAATGATATCACTGAATATCTTCCTGCAATGTTCACAATCTTCACAGCTTCTGTCAAATCCAAATTGGTGCACAATTGAGCTCACACCAAATCTGTATTCACATCCACAACTGAAATTGAACACAAAACAACTGCGGTAATCTTGAATCAATAACTTTTTCATAACAGTTAATCACAGATCAAACTTGATATTGAACATGTCATCAATTGGTTCACTGAACAGATTGTGAAAATTTATGCATACAAAATTATCATACCTAACCCAATGATCCTCACATCCAGACAACGCAAAAATGTGTTCACACATCGCAGTATGCACTGCAATCAGACCTGATATGTATATGCACACTTTATCAATTTTGTGCACAAATTTTTCTCCATGATTTCAACATCTGTCCTGTTCTGTTCCAATCAGCTATATGCCATTCACCCCCAAAATATCGTTTCCAAATTCTTGGATTGTGATTGCTTCCTGAATAAGAAAACGCATCAACTTTTGCCGTATACCAACCTCTGTCTGATCTGCTCGCGGGGACGTTTAAATGTTCACAGTATGCACTGTCATCAATTGGTGCAATAAATTCAAACATCACCATACCGTCACAATGAACACTAAAACAGATCATATGTTAACAATATAACACAATGTGTATACATTGCACACTCTCTGTGATTGCAGAAAAAGTTTTCATCATATTGATGCAGTTTCCACAGCAAAGTTTGTGTGCAGAAATCCTGCAGTGATCTGGTGACAATATGTATAATCATGGGTGATCAAAAGTTGAACATTGATATCAGAGATCAGATTGTCAGGATTGCTGCAGAATCAGAAGGTAGCAGAGATCCATACCAATTTTGGTGCACTGTTCTTCCAACTGATGCTGAGGCAAGGGCAGCCACTGATGCAAAATTGAGTTGGTGTGGTGCATTCTGTCTGTCTGTACTGAAACAGTCAGGATTGGCAAAGGATGCATATTGGAAATTTGGAAAGGGCTTCATTGGGCCATTGGGTCTCAAACAGACTGCCCATCCACTTCCAGGTGACATTGTGTACATTGATGCGCCATATCAACATCATGCAATCTTTGTTGAACAGGTTGGTGATATTGTCACATCTGTTGATGGAAACCAGGGTCCACACAATGGAGGATATCCTGATCACATCAATGTGCGTATTAACAGAAGACCTGTCAATGGGATTACGGCCATCTACAGCATTGAGGCACTGTTGAATTTGGTGTGAACTGAATATCAATATTGAACTGATCAGTTCTCAACAGATGCAACACTGTGTGCAAATCATGCCCAGTGAACACTGCAAATTTTTGCACTGATTGAAAATTTTTGTTGACATTGATGACCCAATTTTGGCTACAAAATCTTCTTGTGATATGATGCCAAAAACCACAACGTTGAAAAATAAATTTGTGTGTTCCATATTGTGAACACTGAAAAATGCAATTATGATCTTGCATAATCATGATCTTGCAATTGCCTTCATACAACCATTTTCATCAACCCATCTGTGCAAATTGTCAATTGAACACACGCCGGCGAGCTGAAGTGAACATGGTGTTTGAATTATCACAGTAAAATTGTCATCACCATTTGCATTTTTTACAAAAAGTGTGGATTGCTCATTGTCTGAGGGGAAACAGACAACATGCAATCCTGTTCTTGGAATTTTTATACTGCTCAAATTTCTAATGATCATCACAAACCTGCAAATCTTTGTGTCCATTCATGTATGTGAACCAACGATGAAATTCATTGATTGTCATTGGCGTTGAGTTAAAATTACCAAACCTGGAAATGATATTTGTGTAACGATTGTCTCTCACAAAATTGATTTCATCCCCAGTATTCAATTCAAATCTGAACTGAACAGTACCACCTTTACTGACATACATCCACCTATTTTCAGTTATGTTCCTCACAATGCTGTTGACAATCATCACCATCACACAATCAACCTTCCATATGTTTTGTGCCAATATCAATTGCACGCCAAATTGTCATTGTTGATCTCAACTCACCCATTTTCGTAGGTATCCATTCACCAGTTTCAGATACAAACTTTTCAAAAATGTTCAGTGGATCATTTGTGACCATATCACTCACCTTGCACCCAGCAAATGAATAATGCATCGCATTCACAGATATACAATTATCATTGATCAAATCATCATAGTATTGTTCATCTTCATGTGGAAGTATGAATGTAAGTGTCGTATCACCCTTTTTGAATACTGTCATCAAGATCATCTGTAAACCTACACAGTTTTACTGTTGAACGCTGAACCTTTTCATCAATTCTCTGTATTTGTTTAAACACTCTGAAATTGTACCGCTATGTTTCATGGGATAACAATATTCAATATGTCCAATTTGCCTGTGTTCATAGACTGAACATTGACAATCTGTGGCACTATACATTTCTTTTTGCCGTGGATATATGCGTATATGTGTATTGGGAACATCTGGAAATTCTTCAATTATGAAGTGTGTCATGACACACTGATTGAATAATCGCAAACCAATTTTCACAAATTGTTCCCATTTCATGATATGCCATTGATTGTAGCGACAAGTCTCACAATTCTTACCCGCTTTTTGTGGATGAATTGCAATGATTGTGCACAATTTGTGAATTCAATATGATCATGTGGATGATTGCGTTTTCTGAGCTGAATACGTTTCTCAAAAAACATCACATACCAGAGCGCCCGACCCCAGCCAACTGATGGTTCATACCTTTTATCACCAACACAGAGTTCACTAATGCCATCTTGGTACAGGAATATCATACATTTTAGCATTGACAATTTCCATATTTTGCAAAGATTTTTTCAATTTCTTTCAATGTATTCCAACATTTGATTGAAAGTATCAAATTATCTGGACAACATAATGTGATGAATTTATTGCATTCACCAATCAGCTGGTGCAATTCTTGTCTGTTCAAAATTTTCACAGTGCCTGTTGATAATTCAATACACCACTGATCATTGTCAACAAAACCAATGAATACACACAATTTTCCAAAATTTGGATGTTCTGTTTGCACAATTGACATAGAAAATCTTGCATCTTTACCTTTGAATTGTTCTGCATCAAAAATTTGCATTGTGAATTCATGAACACACATTCAACACACTACCATTTTCATTGCAATCTTTGCACACTATTGATGAACTTTACCATCCTGCATGCTCTGTTGATCAACCTGACAGCATGCTCTTCACTGTGACAATGTGCTGAAAATTTCAACAACAAATTTCCATTATAATCATGTCTAAACACATCAACTATGTGTTCAGTGAGCACACAAGATTGGTTGACTATTGCAGTGTGTTCAATCTCCAACTGTTCACTGTGTTCTGCTGATCCGCTGATCTCAAGATCAGTGACAATTGTGCGTACTCCACACATTTGCAATTTTTCATAACAAAATATTCTCAATTGAGCTTGCATATGCATGTCAACTCACAATCACATCCTCAACCATTTCTCTGACAATACACGTCTCAATTCTTTCAGATCACTGTGGATCATTTCTTTGAGAAATTGAAAGTTCAGATCAAACCCAAAAAACTTTGTCTCAGAACATTTCATCCTCATGCCGAGGATGAACTGATGAACCGATTCACGATCAAGACAGAATTCACTGCCTTCATACAATTCAACCACTTGCAAGCCAGACCGGTCAGAGTACAGATGCATTGTGCAGACATAGACTGCCACTGCATCATTACCAACATCACATCTCAGAACAAATTGAGGATCTACACGATATCCAGCATGTGCTCTAAACAGTCTGAGAACAAGTTTTGGTTTGGTTGTCACAATGTTTCTCCATTCAGCACGGCAATCAGTCTGCGCAATCTGTTGAGTCTCTTTTGCAAGAACAACCTACTGGAGCTGTCAAAAACAATTCCATTGTGCTTTTTGATTGGGGATTGTTTTTGATGAAATCTAATCTGAATGAAAGTTTTCTTAACAGTTTCCATATATTGACCTGTTTCATAGTCATATATCTCCGCCGGAGTATAGATGTACATGAACCAATGTTTTCTGTAGTCAATGTCTGCAATATTGCTGTCATCAACGCAGAATTCAGAGCCACCCATCCAATAGATTGACAAATGTAGACTCAACACTGTTCACCTTCACAATTCCTGAATGCTCTGTTCATAAAGTTTATAAGTTTCTTGACTCTCGCAATGCGTTTGTGAACAGACAACATGTTGGCCGGGGCGAGCGGGGTTGAGCGTCTGTCATTGGCACTCAATGTGTATCCCTGAATGTACAATTCAGTCTGCAATTTGGGTGGAATGAGAACAGATCCAAATGTGCTCTGAACAATGACAGTCTCAAAATTTGGCTTTGCGTCTGACAACAGAACAAGACAACTGTAACCACAATTGTACACTGACAGTTCAAGTTGCAACATGATTGCATTCCTTTTCACAACTGCATCATCATTCTGCACAGTTCATCACCATTAGCCTGTTGATGTGCGCTGCGTGACTCTTTGCTCTGATAAATAATCTCTTGAATTCTGTTTTGCTGATGCTCTGTGTTCTGGGCCTGCCACGCACAAAATTGATATGAGCTGATTTGAAGTATTCAAACCGGTCCTCAACACAATCTTTGTCTCGTAAACCTCCCAATCGTAACCAATTGGGATGTTGTATTGGATCCAACAACTCTGCAGGCAATCGCTCTTGTTCATTGTTGACAATGATGAATTCCCATTTCAGATAGTGGCCACCCAAATCATCATACAGCCGCAATACAACGTTCAACATGTTCCAACCAAAATCCCATTCATGTGTTGTGTCAACCTTTGCACTCTCCTGAGATGCGCAATTGCACGATCTCTGTCAACGGTGATCCAAGCTCTCCGACTTCGCAATGGACCTGCTACGCATCTTGAGATGATCATGAATCTATTCTGACAATCAACACCACAAATGTGCACAGAAGCAGGTTTATTTGGCAATTGTGCTCTCCATTGTGATGATATGTACGCCATGGCAACACCACTATCCCAGATTGTCATATGTGTTCTGATCATATCCTGCTCAGTCAACTTTCTGATGTTTAACTGCGGCGACTGTTCTCTTCACTTCATTGAGCCCAATGATGTCCACAGAGTTGAGCATCGCCCTCGCGAGCCGCGTCCACACAAGCTCACCATTTGATGTCTCCCAACCACACGCAATGCATCTTTCATACTCACGTCCCACAATGAACATGTACACAGTCTGATCCTGCACTTCAAAATGTTTATGGTCTCTGAACACAACAAATGTCAATTCACAATCAATCATCACAGTCAGCCTTTCCCTCCAACACCATTGAGCACTGATGAGCATGTCTTCAGGTTCCACAATTTGATTCATACAGTCTGATCCTATTACACTATTGCAATCTTTGCACACAATTGATCATACGAATCCTTTGCAACATTGCTGTGCAATCTGTGAACACTGCATCCCGGCTGACTGGAAACATTTCAACAACATCAGCGTTCTCTGGTGATATGGTAAATTGTGTCCAGATTTTGCACATTCCTATTCTTGTAATACTGAACAGCACAAACCAACCTGTTGAAGTGTTACTCAGTATGGCACAGTCCGCCGCGCCAGATCTTGATATCCGCAACATCAATCTGAACACTGCACCCACCCGAGTCACTGTGCACCCAACACTGTCTTGGGATGGATCACAACCCAGGCTGAAAATTTGTCATTTTGCAGAGATATGCACAAAACAGGATCGTGTGATGTCTGCATGAATAGACAGATATCTTCATGCGTAACATTGCATGCCGGCCAACATTTCATGAACAGTTTATGAAATCTCTCAGGACTGATCATCAACTCTTCCCCTCAATACCCACTCAACATTGGGGGCACGTCCACAACCTGATCATGAGAACAGGTTTGAACACATGAACCTCCAGCATTAATGCAACGGCAGGCGTGGGCGCTCTGTTGTCAGAGAACTCCGGCAAACATTTTGCCACAAGACTGCGCAATCTCTCAGCACTGATCATGATCCATCAACCACTGATCAGATCATACAACATCCGCTGTGCAATTGCACCCAACCTGTGACAACATTCTCTCTCCTGTCCTCACGTGCACTGTTCAGTGTTCGGCATGAAAAAAATTCTCGCGCGTTTTTTGGAACAGACAGTGGTCTGGAGATCACACATGTGCAGGAATGTGTCTGTTTATCCTGTAAAGTCAGCAAAGTCAGCGTGTCCCAAACAGAGTCAGTGTGTCAGCGGATCAATATGTTCGGTTTCAGCTTACCCAAATAAAGTCAGTGTGTCTGTATAAAGTCAGTGTGTCTGTCATCGGGTTTGATCGCTGGGTCAAACTGAATTGGACGTGAAAAAATCTCGCGTTTTGTGTGTGGGTATAGCGCACTTACACCGCCCGAACAGCCCCACAAAGGTTGCCAAACTACCCCGGGGCAATGGGGTCAAAATGGGGCCATTTTCGGGGCCCTTGAGGCCATCAAGAATACACCAAAACCACCGGCCTCTGTTCCCCACACCACAAACAGGAAGAGGGGTCTGAAGGACCCCTCACACTCTCTGTTCACCGTTGGTGATTGTTACCTATCCCTGCCACTCACCATTCTCATCGCGGTTATTGACATCCTCAGCGAAGGCATCGAAATACTGACCAACCTCATTAAGGATCTTGTCAAGTCGACGCGACAATCCTCGCAACTCTTCACAAGATTGGACAATATTTCTTGCCGCAGCGACAATGTCATCCTGATTAGCGACCAAATCGTCAACATCAATTTGGTTAACGACATCGGTAACGTTCATGATATCAAACATATCTTTTTTCTCCATATCTTTTTTCTCCATATCTTTTTTCTCAATCTTCTTTGCCATGTCTCCTCAACCTCTGATCTGATCTTAACAGGATTTGGGAGACTATTCACAGTTCAGTTCAGTACGTTCAGTACTCAGAAACATTAACCTCCCAATAACCAGGTCTCCTGCCCTTTTTCGACGCAGGGAACCACGTTGCAATGGTCATTGCACCATCCATGTTAAACTGACTTCTGAGTGCGCCGTCTTCGAAGTAGAAGACGTTTTCATTGTCAATACTGACAAGTAGCTCACAATCGGGACGTTGGGGCAAACCATCGGCTTCTTCAAGATCCTTCTTTGCATCAAGAAGATAATCTATCGCATCTGGATATTGTGCAGTCACCTGTTCAATTAGTAATCGATGCATTCTTTCCTCAGCCTCCTGAACCATTCTACCTGGTGCTGTGGGACTATTCACTCATGTCACAAAAATTATTTTGAGGGTCTCGAGGGGCCCGGAGGTGGTGAAATTGTCACCCAGGTATTAGCTGTAAATCAGTGCAATATTGCTCATCACTTACAGCGCTGGAGAAACTTTCTGGAAGAGGTCCCCAAGCCCAATATACTTGGGCGTGATACAATATCCGACGTCTTGTTAAGATAGTAGTTGATTGAGTTTTACCAATCTTTATCTTCCAGAAACATTCTCCGCCTTTAATCAAGAGTGACATTCGTTTCTTTGTTTCTGGATCGATCATCGATGCATCCGATCTGCCGTAGCCTTCATTTCACCCTTGAGCCATTCTCTTACGCACTTTTTGTACCGTCTCTTTGTGAGCTTTACACCCATCCCTCCGCCGTCAGTGTCATGAACTTCGTAAACAGTGATGAATTCAACAGTAGCCATGTCTAGCCATGTCTTTCCAACCTCTTGAACCATTCTAACAGGAACTCTTGGACTGTTCACTCAGCGTTTGAAGCCAGAACGAATTCTATGTTTACGAGTGGTTTTGACAACATGTTCACTGTGCTGTTTTGAATTTTCTGTGCCCATCACTGAACAGGATCAGTTTAATCAGTTTCATTGCACAAACACATATGCTCAGCGCTGCAATGCCTCAAATGGTGAAGGTGCGCAAAGATGAAATCTGGCTGGGTTTCTGACCCAGTGGGTTCCGGTGCAATGAAACACCCAGTTCCTGCACCAAAATGGACAATCCTGCCAATGGTTCCATTGTGCTTCCGGGCGCCCTTCACAATCAACACCAGATCACCAATGTTGTAATCACGGGCCATATTCATCAACCTCTTGAATCAATTCTGTCAGGAACTCAGAGAGATTTCACCCTTCAATGAAGGGAACATGTTGATGCTGTCATTGACAATATTGCACCACACAATGATGGAACACTTAAACATAGTTCCCAGGTGGGAGTGTTTCCATACTTTTGTGGCCGCCATTACGTTTAAAGTAACATTTTACGTAATTGTACGTATTCATTGCGGCAATTGGCTTTCCATACTTATCATGCCAAAACAAATCGAGATATGGTCTTGGATCAGTTCGAACCCTTACTGCATCAGGACGTTTATTCACCCTTGGAGCTCCTCGAGGGGAAGATTGAAGCGGAGAATGAAGCGTAGTGTAATCTTTCTCAAAAAGAAATGAAAATGATCCACACGAATAGATTTGTAATATCACCTGTTCAGGTTTCATACTTCAATCCTCTTGAATCAATTCTAACAGGAACTCAGAGAGATTTCACCGTTTCCAGTACTCTTCCTCAGTGTACTGAACACCATGTATCCAATATCTAGCTCCCCATTCATACAGTATTGCTGGGCCATTGAGTCGATGAAAACACTCGACATCGTCCCGGAACTTATATTCCCCCGTACTGTATATCTCAAGTGTCATCATTTCACCCGCAAATGATCACAAACCGCGCTTCGCTCGCATGCTCGCGAGGGCCCATCTTCAGGAGTTGCAGCCCACAATCCCTGTTGACCTCCTGCTTCTTCACAGGATGACCCACGTTGGTCCTTTTCACAGTCAGCCGGGGAACATTAATGGTTGGTGTCTGAACACTCCTGAGGGCAACGTGGGGGCATTCAGATTTGAAGAACTGAACAGTGCAACGTTGCTCACTGCGTGCAATCCCGCCGGTCACTGCAAGCCCGCCAAACATGAGAACTGCCATCAGGATTCTGATCACATCAGCCTTCATCATGATCAGACTGTACCACACAGAACAGGACTTTTCACTCATGAATTTGAGTGTGTTCCTGTTTTTCAGCACCTTCCCAAGTTGCGATCTGTTCCCAATAATACTTTTCACCATAGCGTTGACCAAACAGATGATATTCTGCACCCAATCTGTCAGATGATATGATTGATGGGCCTCCCCACCTGTGCAGGATCCAAACATGTCTTGAGTGCATTCCCCAAAAACTGATGAAGCCATCAGCACCAACAGACATCATTTTGGGCAGATCACGGCTCACTAAACACACCCACCACAACAGCCACAGGGAACGTTGTCATTCACTAACCGGTTGACTGCCAATCTCAATTGCAAACTGTCAGGAAAATCATCTGGATATTTGGTGATGGACCAAGGTCCATCCGTAACAATTTCACTCCAATCATCATCAAAACTGACAGAACCTCCAGACATGAGACTGTGTGATGGGAACACAACAACCTTGCCATTCAGTCTCAACCTGAGTGTACCACTGCACAGGTTGGGATATGCACCATCATAACTGACAAATTCAAGTTCATACAGTTCAGAATTGTTGTCAGCGTTAACACAGAGTACTCGCATTGCCATCAACCTCTCAAATGATAGTATCCCATTGTGGGTGACTATTCACAACTAATCCTTAGTGTACCATTCAACCCACATTTGCCACCATTCATCATTTGAATGTGTGCAATCTTTGTGCTGACAGTAAAAACTCCGCATACGATGCAATATGGGTCGCAGCCATGGATCACGTTTCAGAACTGTTTGCACTGTCTTCAATCTGAGTGTTTGCAAACTCCCTCTGCATTGTGCCGTTACAGTGAGGCTGAACTGACACAACTTTTCAGAGATTGCAAGAGCATAGTGGAGCTGTCCTGTACCTTGTACAAACTCTGTTGAACTCTTCTTCATCAAAGTTCCTTCCATTGATCCAATAGAGCTCCTGTATGATGGTACCATCCCTCATCATTCTGACCTCTGCCGGCCCATATGGATTGTGCAATTTATCACAATCATTTGTCCAAAAAAATGTGAATATGTCCTGACCGTCATGCTTCACATACCAACACTGAGTTGGCCCAGATTTTGGGCCAATCTGTTTGCCCCGGAAAGCAAATCCGCCATTATTGTCAATTGTTAGTCTGTGTTCACGTTCCACTGTTTACCCAGACTGTGTATTTTGGATTCACATCACTGTTGAAGAGTATCAATTGGCTATCATCATGAACACAAAGTTTGAAACCACCCACATGCAATCTTCCCAACAAATCAGGATGTTCACTGATCTGAACAGTTTCAGGTGGGCAATCAGTTCCCAACTTTGTGCAAAGGTTCTTCAACCGACTGTAAAGCATACTGCAGATGTCTCCAAATTGACCCAGGGTGGGCTTTGTGACATCATCAATTGGTCCAATCCATCAGGACAGAAAGCCCATCCTGGGTCAACAGAACATCTCCCACGGAGAGTGCCATGGGTTGGTTACCACTGGCCGTCCCACTCAAATCCAGTTCGCTGTGGTCTTGGACACCCCTGCTAATATTGGATCTCGTGGTCATGATGATGTTCTGTTGACCCAGGATTTTGACCCAGGGTTTTACACCTCACTGAATGCGATCAACAGCATCCGCACCAAATTCCTTGGTGAACTCTTCTACCCACTTTTTGGGATTCTTGGAAACCTCACGAGTCCACATCCTCAGTTCACTGAGGAGTGAAATTCCTTCACAGTTGTGATTGTCCTCAGCCAAGGTGTAGTAGAGAGTGCAATACCTCTTCAGATCATTCTCTGGTGTCGGAACATTTCCAGAGGAGACAATGTACAAATCCTGTGGCATGGTGCCAACATTGGCAGCAGTGAAGTACTTCGCAATGAGATCGATCGTTGCAGGATTCAACTTGATCATGATTTGACTATATCCTGTCTGGGGAAACATTGCACACAATCAGGCCCAAACTTTTCCACAACCTGAACAGGCGGATGAATTCACTCCTCCCTATGATTATGATTAGGTCATCTGCCAAGCTTGGTGGATCAGTTGTCATATTGACACTGTACACCATTTCACGACCATCACTATACACAGTTGATAGTACAAACAGATCATTCTCATCATCAGGATTGTCAAGTGCAAACTGCCCTGAATTCCAAATGGAAAGTTTGTCAACTCGCACAGTCATCAGCGTTCAACCATTTGGTAGGGTGAGTCTATTCTGTTCGAACACACTCTCAATCATGCAGTGCAACTTGTCAACCACTTTGCAGAATCGCTTCTGTTCAGCGTTGCCCAATTTTCGCATTGCATCCAACATTTGCATCTGTTCAGCAACATGAGCACTGTGCACGGCATCCCTGTTGACACACCAAACACCATGATGCCAATATGTTCTGTTGACAACATATCCAGGAATCCATTCATCAAGCACACTTGGCCCACTGACTTTGATTATTTCAACTTGTGCAGGCCCAGTTGTGCAGTGCCTCAAACCATTCCTGTCATATTGAAAACTGCATGAATCACCATCTGTGAAAATTCTCAACAATTTCATTGTGTGGACATCACCAATCTGTCAACCCAAAAGGTCAACAGTTGCATTGACAGCTTCAACAACACAATTGTATGTCAACTGAACGCCAGCATTGTAATCGCCAAAAGAACCCTTCAGAATGTCATCCCATTCAATCCATCCAACCAATCCTTCGCCTTCTGGGATTGTGCCATCACTGTACATTTCACCAGTGCAGGATTCAAAACTTGCGCCGTATGTGACAACCCTCCGCCATACACCTGGATGAGCAGGATTCTGAGCATATGCACTGTACAACGGTAGCAAGAGCCCTGGATCAATTGTCAATCCGGTCTCTTCCTTGAGTTCTCTTGTGGCTGCAATCTTTGGGTCCTCTCCCAGCTCAACCTTCCCGCCAGGAAGACCCCAATCATTGTGATCATTCTTCCTTGTCACACCAAGGATTTTATCTGTTCCATTCTTGACAATGAGAACACAAACACCATATACATCGCTGATCATATACTGATCTTACCATCAATTGTGAGGATATTCACTCACCCATGTAATTCCATACTGATCAGTACGAGCAATGTTTGTAATACCAGACAACCTCACCCGTATTTTGTACTTTTTAGAAGTTCTGTATTGTGGACCCATACCATAACAAGCACATCCCTTACCATCTGCTGGCCTCATTGTGTGCAGGATGTGATGGATACGTTCATATTGTTTACGAGTCATCAGTGTTTAGACGTTTAAAACTGAGTAATGTTCTTGTGTCCTCTACTCTTGTTGATCAATGATCTTGTTGCATATCCACTATTGTGGATTTTCAATACAACTCTGTCAATATGGATGCCCCATTCAGGATAGAGCCATCTGTCTTGGCGCCTCTCATTAAGGATTTTGCCAATATTCCTGAACTGTTCTTGTGTCATATGATACCCAGTTCTTCCAACATGTGTTGGTAACACATCCTATCATACTCAAGATCATCAAGATAGTAAAAGTGTTGTCCCGCAGATGAGATGACAGCGGGTCCACCAATCCTATGCAGAACCCACATCAATCTGTCAACATTCTGAATCTTTCCTTGAAGTTCTACCCATTCTGTTTCAAGGATTGCCTTGAGAAAACAGGCTTCACCATTTTCCCACAATTGCAGAACACGTTCACCACAGACTTGTGGGACAATATTACACCTATCAAATATCATCACTGATCACACAATGCAATCTCTTTGCGAGCCTGCCTTCGCACCCACTTTGCCATTGAACGCTTCGCTGCACGCTTTGCACTCTGAGTGCTGACTGTGCAATATCCTTTCATGGGACCTTCCAATATCTCAGCGCTGACGTACATCCAACGCCACCATTGAGTGCCACGATGCCATTGCGTTGGCTCAGCCCATTTGGGCTGCCAATCAGAACCGCCACGACGTAGAGATCTGTCAGTCCTCGCCATATGTTCTGATTGTAACAGGTCATGCCTGACTATTCACTGCTCTGTTCTTGACAGATTCTGCAACAGTCCTGAACCTTTTCACAATCTTCAACAACCTGATTGCTTCCTTCCTCAATTCACTGTTCAGTGGACAGTTGTCATCTGTCCACACTTTGAACTGGTCTGCACACCCTTCTGCACACTGCAACAGATCAACAGGAATTGTTGATCTCTGTTCATGTGTCAATGACTTCTCAATCTCTTTTCGTTTCAGCATCACTGTCCTTCACAATTCAATTCAGCATCAATCCTTGCAAACTCTCTGTCAACACATGCGCCCCTCAGAACACCCGTATCATCCCTGCACCCATCCTCTGCTCTGTTCCTCATGTCTGCTCTCTTGAGAACACAATTGACTTCAGGGATGATGACAGATTTGACAGTGCCTGCATCATCCCCAATCTTGTCTGCAATGTTCTCAACACCAATCAGCACAATGATCCCACTGCACACAGCGATGGTCAACACAGATGCCAACATGATGACCAATGCTGTGCTGATTTTCATCAGAATGCTCCAATCACCAGGATGGCCACTGATGCAACAGTGAGCAATGCACCCACAATTAGTGAAACCTCATACCCAACATTGAGCAATTGGCTGTCATTGAACAGGCGATCCTTCTTGAAATTGATCACAGTTTTTGTCAATCCACAAATGTTTGCAATCGCAAGGAACGCAATTGCGCTGTATGTGATGAACAGTTGCATTCTCAATTCTTTCCTACTATTTGGGCTTTTCAAGGGAATCGAACCCTTCCGTGAACCTACGGCGTTCTGGGTTGACCACAACTCAAAGCTTTCCAAAGGAGTACATGTATACTGTACATCTTTGGTTGGTGGGACCAGAGGGACTTGAACCCTCGACCTACGGGTTAAAAGCCCGCAGCTCTACCAACTGAGCTATAGTCCCAAATCGTTGGGTCGTTTATACACTTTCCCAGGTGTCCATATGTTCACGGCCCATCACGAATCATCAGATTTCATCCAGTTGAACGTTAATCCCAATCAATATACCAAATACACGCCGCAGTTTAGACACATGCTCAGGTGTACATTTTAATTCACAGTGGGGGCAACCCACGTCAGTCACAGTATCAGATTGTATTCTTGTTGTTGAAGGTTACTGTTTACACCAGGTTTTTCCAACCTTGTATGACCACTATATCATGACCTCACAGACTTTTCACACATTCATAACATTCAGTCAAACAGTTCCAGAATGCCCTCTGGTGGGCTTTCAGCAAATGATTGGTTGACCATCACTCACAACGCAGGAACCCATCCTGAGGGTCTTGGGGATGAGGAACCGATCACCAAGGTCTTCTGCCCTCAATAACCCGCATCCAATCAGGACGAATCCTCTTATACTTGACATTGAAGCCAACGGGAGACTTTTCACCACTATTGTCAACTTTGTCCACTGTTTTGGCAGCGTTCTGTTGCAACCTCTTTTCATGAATCAGTGCAAAAATATCCTTCAGTCGCTTGATGTCTTCAATATGTGCTCTGCTGCCATCAATGTCACCATTCAGGATTGTGGATGCAATTGCAACAGCATTGATCTCAAAGTTGTCCAACCCAAAATCCTTCAATTCCTCTTCACTGTTTTCCATTTGCAAATCCTCCAACTCCAAACTTCCTGTGCATAAGACCAAAAGCTGCATCATACACCAAGAGATCTCCTGGCCATGTTGCTGAGATGTCAATCAATTCCTCTGCTGATTGCGCTCTTCCATTGAGCATTGCGAGGAACTGTTTCACAGTTCGCAAATTTGTTTCTCTGCGAAAATTGTAGTATTTGTCCTTCTTTTTGGGGACATCCTCACGAATTCTGTCAAGATATTCTGGCAGTTCACCCTTCAACAATTGGAGGGATTCATATCCAACATGTTTGAAACGTTCCCGTTGAATATATTTCATTGCCCTGCTGAGGGTATACTGAGTCACATGGTCAACGTGCAGTTCTCTTCCCTCCTCAAGGGGAGGGCACTTTTCATTCAGGATGAGACGATCACTGGTGTATGCAACCATGCTGTTGGTCAGATCAAATTGACTCATCACCTCCTCAGGAGACCCTGCACAACCTGACACAACCTGAACTTTCACAGACTGATTTGACTGCCATGGCTTGTACACAAGCTCTGTTGCTGCCCCGGAAGGGGTATCAGTTACTTTCACCGGAACTGTCCAAGTCTTGACATCATTCAAGAAAACTTTTGCAACGTTGGCATCAGGAAAGAAGATGTCAACATCACCTGCCATATGACTGCAATAGCCATAGTATCCCAAATAGAAGTCAACAGGCCTGACACCAAAAATTGTCCTAATGCTGACAGGATTTTCACGCAACACTTTTCTGTATGCGCTGAAGTGAGTCCTGTAATATTCAGGAGTAGAGTCCCACCGTGATCTGTATTTGCTCAGAGCTTTGTGCAATTCAACATTAGCAGCATTGCGATACTTCTTGGCGACAGCAATACGATCATCAATTGGGTAATCATAGTTCAGCCAAATATTTCGTGCCAAACCACCAGCAAGAAAACTACCCATTTTCAATGCGACACTGATGATCGGCTCCAACACTGTTCCCTTGACTGCGCTGCTCTTGAATAGGTGATCCAAACCTTTTGAAGTGTGAACTGTTTTGAACATACTGTTATGATAACACACACTGGTGACAGTTTGCACTGTCATCGGTGAGCACCCTATTTAAGAAAAGTCAGGTTGCTGTCTGCACTTCCCCAAACTGTCAGTTTCAGTCTGGTTAGACGTTTGATTGCAATTGCTGTCCTCAAATATCTGCTCACAGATCACCATCCATCCTGCATTGGATCCTTGCGTTCCTTGCATCTGCGCTGTCTGCGATCCTTCATAACCCTGTGCCTCTTGGTGAGGATCATGCCAACAACAAATGGATTCCTGAACTTTGCCATGTCAGTTCACAAATTGGAGTTGTGCACTCAGAGTACCATCACGCCATGTTTCTCTGCTGAATGACATTCTTACGCCGCCATCCAACTTCACAACAACAAGATTCTCTGTTGCATGGATGACAACTGCATCAAGCGTTGCACCGCTGTTGAACCAGACGATGCATGGTGTTCCTGGATGCAATATGTTTTCCATCCTGATCTGATCCTATCATCCATTCACAAACTTTTCACCGCAAAAATGTTGTGCCAAGGGTGCAAAGTCCCAGCAGAGTGAATGCCCAAATTGGTCCAAGTGTGAGTGCAACAATCCCAAGAACAATGAGTGCAATCGCGGCAATGATTCCATACTCTTTTGCTGCCAAGAACATGATTGAGATCAGAGATAAGATTGTGAGGTGCAGGAGCAACCATGCAATCCAAACAATGGTTTCAAATCCTGAGTGTGGCAATGACCAAACACTGCAATACCAATTCCACATCCAACCCCAAAATGTAACCTTACCATTGACCCAATCTGTGAACACTCTTTAACGTCCTTTCCAAAAACTGATGGCCCATTCAATACACTTGAACAGGCCATCAACATATCAATTTATCAATTTATATTTATCAATTTATAGCGAACATGTTTACTTGGGCATCCTGATTGCACCGTTCAACTAACTATATATTAGATCAGTTTTTGATCAATTCTTGTAATGAATTGATCCTGATTTCATCATCAGGAGATGGTTCAAACTCTCACTCAGTATTCAATGTGACCCAAATTGGGAATTGGATCACTCGTCTGTGCCGGTTGCCTCAGAGGTCTCAGTGACCTCATCCTCACGGCTCTCAACCTTCTCAACATCAGAGGTGAAGAGATACACACGCTTGTTCACCAGCTCACCCTTGCTGTTCTCGATCTCAAAGTTGACAAAGCACCTGATCTTTGCGGCCTGATCAACAGTGCCAACCTTGCCAACCCACCTTGCGTCACCGCCAACAATCTTGACAGTGTCACCAACCTCAATCTTCACATCACGAGCACGCTCAGTGGCATTCACCCTGTTGAAGTGGAGCAAGTGCTGAGCCAGCGCACCAATCTGGTCTGCTGTGAGGGTCGCAGTGATCGTATTGAACTCAGTGAGGGCATCCTCAGAGAGCTTGGGAAGTGCAGCAAAAGCCTTCTGAATCTTCTTCATGTGAGCAGAAGGGCGCTCGGCAGCCTTCTTGGCCTGCTTCTCTGCACGCTCCTGATCTCGCTTCTGCTTCCTCTCTGCACGTTCAGACTCAAGCTTCTGCTTGCGCTCAGCGCGCTCCTCATCAGTGAGCTTCACCCGCCCAGTTCCCTTGGGCTTCTGAACCCGCTCCTTCACAGGCTTCTCCTTCTCATCACGCTTTGCACTCTGTGCAGCTGCAATTGCAGCATCAATCTTCGACTTCGTGGACATACTGTTTTTCCTTTTACCTTCAGTGCGACTCTGTCGCTATCTTGTTCAACTCTAAACTAACAGGAGACCATTTTCACAGTCTCAAGAACTTTTTCAAATGATGAAAACTCCAACAATTCGGGTGGGAACACAAGAGTTCACACAAGAACCCTTCTGAGTGCAAACCTTCTCTTCCCCAAAGGATTCATTGGTTTCAGGAATGAGCTTGATCATCTTTGATACGTGATTAATGGTTTGTGAAAGCATTTCACACTTTGCGCTGGTGAATTTGTATGCCAATTCTTGGCCAAAATTGTTGACAAAATTCGTTTGAGAACGAAAACGCACAATTGCACCAATTTCTTCCTCAAACATGTCACGGCAAACACTGAGCAAATCAAGGAGACATTCAAGCACAATCTTTTCACCATATGCCATTGGATGGTTGAGGTCCACATGGACATCATTGTCTGTAAGGTAATCCTTGAGATTTGTCCTTACATCATAGATTTGCAAATCTCGCAAGAGATCGAGCTTCTGAATGAGTCCCTGAATTGCGCCACTCTGATTTGCCATCATGATCTTATAATACCATGGTTTTTTGTGGTTTTCACTCAACAAAAAACAATTTTTTCTGTTCACGGGTGAAAATTTGTTCCCATTTTGATACCATCAGAACATGACTGCGGAATTGGTTCCTCTTCTTGAGACATACATCCAACAGATCAGGGCCCTCACTGGCGGAATGATCCCTGAAGGTTATGATCTCAAGGTTGATTACAACCATGATGACACCCAATTGTGCACAACCATCACTACAAATGTCCAACAGTACTGGAACAAGCCCCAGTGCAAAATGGCACTCAGATTCATTGTTTGTGATCAGTTGACTGAAAATGGATCTGTCATTGCCAACGTGCAGGTCAGTGAACCATTGATCAGCGTCAACTTGGTCAAGAATGCTGCACTGTTCAGTGAATTCATCAAGCAGGGTGAATTGTTTGATCTGTTCATCAAGGTTGCAAACATCACATACAACGTTGTCACAGGTTCCTCACTTCAGGAGGGTGAAAAGTATGCGGATGAACCGGTTGTCATCACCACTGTTTTGGGCTCAGATGAGCAGTTGAAGCCAGCATACCTTGAACGGTTCACCGGTGCTTTCAAGAAATTGTTGAATGATCAGCACTCATATGCAAAGGATAGATATATGAACATCAGACGACAAGGCTCAGGCAGGGTTTGCAAACTTGACAAGCTGTTGCCCATTAGTGGTAATGATTCCATCAGGAACCTTCTCAAGAATTGCCCTTTCGTCAATCCTGAAAGTGAATACAAGTTTATGGTGCAACCCGACCGGTATCACCATTTTGTTGTCACGGTGAACACCACACATGTCAACATGAACACAGTTGACCCAATTGGGATCAGCTGCAGGATTGAGAGCAAATAGAGCCTGAACCAATCCGGTTCACTGCAGAAAAACATTTCTGCATCCCTAAACAGAAAACCCCGGGTCACAATCTGCAATCAATCCTGCAGTGAACTGTGACCCGGGCGGCTGTGTTCGCGCATGCGCTCGCGAGAGCGTTCAATTCCCAACCTTTTTGACATTCTTGATGATTGTCTCATCAATGCATTCACATGTGCCACTTCCCATTTGAGAATTGAACTTCATTGTTCCCAACTCGCTGCAATGATCTGCACACTTCATATCAAATTGCAGTGATTGTCGTTGACAACTTGTACCCAATATTCCACAAGTCACAACCAACGTCAATATAACCAGAATCCAACCCATGGTTGGCCAATCCCATGACTTCATCAACTCTTCTGTCATCTTCATAATGTTCGGTCCAATCTTTCTTGTCTTGCACCATTTGAGGTACGCAACACCATATTTCAATCTCTCAAATGAATACAATTGTTCACCTTCTTTTGCAATGTAGTGTTCATAACACTGCACTCTTGTATTGACGTAATAGTATGAATTGTATTTGTATGCGTAATAAACAACTGATGGAAGATTATCCTCAGGATGAGTGACACAACCATACCGGTGAACTCGCAACATCAGCGTTCATTCCACTCCTTGAGAACTGTCTCAAGTTTCCTGTCAACGTCATCCCAACTTCGCTCCCTGATGTACACAGGAAACCTTACCTTACCATCCTTTGAATACCCATCAGCAGTTGTGGGATCAGGTTGACCCTCAACCTCAATGACTCTGCCAATCCACTTTTCAGGATCAATCTGGATTTCTGCAAGCATCCTGTCAGTGAATCCACTCCCAACATCAGTTGTCTCACCGGTTGGGAACAGAACCTTGAATCCGCCAAATCCACCTTCACGTTTGCTGCCAATTCTCCCGCCCTTGATCTCAACGATGACGCCCTCAAAGGTCATGATGGGCTTCAATTTCCTCAATGCCTTGGTGCGTTTGAATTGATAGGTTTCACCGACATCCTTGAGCATCACACCTTCATATCCGAGCCCGGTGCAACGCTTGAATTCATTCCACAATTCCTTGATTGTTCTGACAACAGTGCCCTCAACCTGCACAACTCTCTCATGAGAGATCAGGGCAAGCTGATTGGTAACATTCTCAATCCTCACGCTGTAAGGTTCAGTGCTCTCTTGAGCATCCCATTCACTGATGGGAACCATGTCAAACACATTGTACCTGAGTGTGCTCTCATCCTTCAGATTCACTCTGCTCATTGCAACACTGGCGCTCTCATTCCAATCAGCACCCATGATTTCACCATCAAGGACATAGTCATCACCATCACTGCACTCAATAATCTCTGCAAGCTTGGGCAAAGTATTCAGCTCTGTTCCATTCCTTGTGAACATGGTCACTGTGCCCTCACGTTTCATCACAATGAGCCGCAAGCCATCAAGTTTGGGTTCCAACCTCACAGGGAATTTGACATCTTCCAGGATGACGACACCCACCCCATCACGGTATTCAGTCTTCAGACTGTGTGCCAACTGAACCTCAAATGTCCTGATGAGATTTGGCCACACACGGTTGACAGTGCTCTCTTGCACGCCAATTCGCAAACGCTTCAGCAGAATACGTTGTGCCCACTTCTGCTCTGCACTGTCCATCTCACTGAGAGCGCTCTTGACAAGATCCTTTGCAGCATTGCCTGTGACAGCTTTTGAAGAAATTTGCGGAAGAACTCTCCCAATGAAATCAGTGAGTGCCTCATCACAATTCTTCCAATGACTCACATGTGCCGGTGCAACTTTCACTTTGCTCACGTTGTGAGGTACAGTCTGATCAAGACCTGCATAGAGACATGCCTGCAACAGCTCATTCCTGCGGTTCTTTTCAAGGATTGCTTCCTTGTCAAGTCGACCGGATGTGTTCTCAAGCTCTTCAAGAATACTGATTACGTTCACTGTTCACTCCTGTGCTGTTCCAAAATCTTTGCACTCACAATGATCAACTGTGCTTCTTCAATGGTGCAATCCAATTCTCTGATCACACTGTTGACAATTTCACTCATGTGAATATCATAGGCGATCATTGTCCTGGCACGTTCAATTGCAAATTCCACAAGATCACTGTTCACTCTGCAACTTTACCACAAATCTGGTCACTGTTCACCCAAACGCTGATCTCAGTGCATACAGTGTTGTCACAATGATCACATTCAGCATCGTCATGATCAGTATGGCATTTGCAATGAATATTGCAATGATCATTGCAATGTCCCGTTTGTACCACAAGCCAGACAGATCATATCTCCACTGCTTGGAGTGCTCAAGGAATACACTCAGATCATGATCTGTGAATGGATGGCGATCAATTGGACGTTCTCTGTCTTCCAACAACCTGTTGATTGCACCATGATTTCGTGCACATCGTGGACACTGTTTGTGCACAGCGTTGAACTTCTGAACCCTTCTCTGGATTGCAATCCTCACCCCAAGATTTTTGACAATGTTCAGTGCTCTTACAAAGTTTTTTGATTGTGGCATTTGACGCAGGATGCACTCATCTTCGCCAATGTACGCTCTAACATCCGGATCAAACCGATCATCATGGTGTGCAGATTCATTTGTTGGATATGGTATTGCACATCCACAATTCCTGATCCGGATGTATCCAAATCCTGACTTGTTGCGACTCATCATGTGAACAATCCAATCAACTTTCTGATCAACCTCTGGAACAATGACACCTTGCCTAGGCGATTGTACATCCGCCAAGTCATATTGCTATCAAGTTTTCCATTCTCAATACCAATCATGTACTTGAAATAGTCATCCTTCAATTGCAGATCAAAAAAAACATCAAATCTGCGAGAAGCATAATTGTATAGATTAGTCCTATGTTGTTTACACAATGATATTGCTTCAGTTATTGATTGACTGTTGATGGTGACACACCCACACATGTGGAGCATTGTTCGTGATTTGTGAAATCTCACAAATGGTGTTCTGAACAGTGCCTTATCAACAAAATAGCTGAATACCATTGTATCAACAACACTATTGATATCATCAGGCACTGTTCAGTTCCTCACCATGCCACACCACCACTCTCAATACCCCTACCAGGTTCAACAAAGATCTTCAGTTCACTGGTTTCAAAGTGAGTGTTGCAACCCTTTCCAAGGACCCATCCTCGCTTGCCTCTGCAACCACCAGGAGCAGGTGCCTCACCATCAGTCATGATGAGAAGACCATCCCAACGACCACGATTCTTGGGATCATTGAAGAGATTGGTTGGTGCATTGAAGTCAGTGCCACCCATTCGCTCACGGACAGCCTCAATCTTCTGTCCCTTCTTCCAAACCTTCAGATCCCTGATGTTGATGTCACAATCAAAGGGAATCAGTTCAACACCAACCCTCTTGGTGAGGAGACCAAGTTCAGCAAAGAACTCAGCAAGCATCTCATTCCCAACAGAACCTGACTGATCCATTGCAATGAGCAGTTTGGCACTGTAACCCTTCTTGGTGCCGGGATGAACATATGGATAGCGCTTGTTGATGCGCTTGATCGTGTTGGTCTTGTTTCCCCTGATCAGGTTGCCAATGAACTGCCTCAGAACCTTGCGCCAATCAACATTGCCCTTGAGGTAGGCATCAATTGCCGCACGAACATCAGCAGGAACATTCCCCCAACCAGTTGAACTCTGATTTGCAGCGTTGGCAGCCTTCTCAACAATGGCCTTCACCTTTCCTTCAGCATATTCACGCTGCTCTTCGGTGAGCTCACCATTCTTGCCCTTACCACCACTGTTCTTTGACCATTCACCATGATCATCAAGGGTCTTTGCACCTCCGACACCATTCTTATCGCCAGGCTTTCCTTCACTGCCTTCACCATCACCCTCTCCTTCGCCACAATCGCATTGAGGAGCAAACTCAATCAGTTCATTGAAATACCACTCAGATGGGTGCTGAAGACAATTTGCCTTATCATTCACAGGATCAGGCCAACCCTTGACCTTTGCAGCCATGTTGGGATCCATTCCTGGACTGGATCGTCCAGGAACGAGGGCGAAGTCGGGAAGCGGACGTTCTCCCGTCATGTTGGGACGCTTCACAGCGGTGGCTGTGATGATTGCATTGATTGCAAAATCAGTTGCAATGTTCCACAATTGAGGAGGGGTCCTGATCCTTGAAGTGATGTGTCCAAACACAATATGATAGAACTCATGAGTGAGAACTCCCTGAACTTCCCAATCAGAGAGCGTTGCAAAGAACTTTGGATTCCAGAGCAATTGGAGCTGATCATTTGCAGGGTTGTAACTCACTGCAGCAGTGGGCAGCGTCAATGTCTTCACCTTGGTGACACAAGAGCTGATGTATGCAAAGAACGTGCTCTGCTGAGAGAGTGCAATGAGATGACGTTCAAACTCATTCTCATCCATTTGGGGTGCATTGGGATCATCCAGAACCTTCTGGAGTGCATCTTCCACGGGAACCTGTTCGCTATTCTTCTTTGCCATACAAGAACTCTACCATCAGCAGAACCATTTTTCACCACTGTTCTGCACAAATTGGTGCTGCATTGGCACCATCATGATCAGATCTTAACATAAATCATGAATGATTTCACCCACCCCTGAACTTTTTCACAGGAATTTTGTAACCTGGTTGCAATTGGATAATGAGGGGATCAGTGTCAAATTCCTGTTGGGTGATTGCACAGGCAATCAGATCATTGATCGCCCACACGGTCCTGAATTCACCGTCTGTGCACAGAATTTGCCAAGGAACAGCACCTTCCTTTGCAGCCTCCTCCTCAAGTGAGAAGTGCTTTTCACCATTTTCCGGAACATTCTTGTCACCATTTTCGTTGGACATGTTGCAATTTTATCATGATGATTTCACAATTTCACTGTTCATGCACAACAATTTGGTGAAAAGCGTGCTTGGGCATGATACAGTGGACATATGAGGTCTGGAATATACGTCCTTGGAAAGATGACTGATGAGCATGATGTGTATGATATCATCAAGTTCACCGTTGTTCAGGGACAACAGGTCAGGGTGCAATATTTGCATGGAACAGTGCAAATTGCACGAATTGTTGATACTGTGGAAATGTCAACCAACGCCGCCTACAGACTTTGGGAATTGGCAAAGACCGATGGATACCGAAGAATTTAGTGATGGTGAACAGCTCAATGAACCTGAGTTACAGTTGATTGAGACTGAGGAACAGGAGGCCGCAATGCCCCCACATAGCGTTCCTGAACACATTCAGTGGCCAAGCATTGCTCCCAAAAAGAGCACACTGAACTGATGAAAAAGACAAAACAATAGGATATAACAGCAATATGGCAAAGAAGAACAAGAAGACCGAAACTCCAGTTGAGAACACTCCTGCCTCCACGGTGAAGACCCCGGTTGATACGTCCAAGACGCATCCTCTCATTCCGGGTGCAATCTATGAGACGACCTTGACGATTGACGTCGAGCAGCCTGAAGGAAGTGCTGAGAATTGGCGCAAGATTGAGCAGGGAACGCGAATTCAGCTCATGTCCCATGATCCGGATCCCAATGGACACAGGAACAACTGCCTGTTCATGGTTCCTGAGCTTGGGATGCAGCGCCTTCCATCTGATCTGCTCCCTGAGTATGCAGATCTTGTCTCCCTTCCTGACGAAGAGTGAGCATAACGTTCAGTTTGCTTCCTTAACACTTAACTTCAACCAAACAAAAACACAAACCTCAAAAAGAGAGAACATGATGTCTGCAAATCGTCGATCCGCAATTGTGAACCTGAAGAATGGAAACAGCGCCACTGTGTGTTCGCAGTGCGGAGTGAATGGACCTGAACGACCTGATGCTGGTGATGCTGCAGAGGCCTCCCGAAGGAAGGGATGGATCACCATTCCCGGAGCACGTGAAGCTTCTCAGCGCAGTTGGCTCTGTCCCAAGTGCAAGACTGCTCACGGCTGACAGCAGAGGTTGACTTGAATGTGAATGGGATGCATCCCATTCACATATGAATACAGAACTGAATGTGAAAGGATAGAACAGATGGCAAAGAGATCCTCAATTGCAGAGGATGCAGAGGGAACACTCATCACTGATCAGGAATTTGTGCAATTGCCTGCACCATCATGTGATCAGGATGATCTGATCAGTGATGTTGGTGATGCAGAAGAGATCAATCGTCTCTCAACATCTGCAAACACCAGGAATGAGAGACGACCTCAAATTGATCACCTGCCCAATGCAATTGATCAGGAAGGAAATCCTCTGTTCAAACCGGGCGATAGGATTGTTGTTGAGAGGTTTTCACAAATCCTTGATGGAAATCCATGGCTTGACACCAGAATGCTCTATGTCGACACAATTGATCAGTCAACAGGCACTGTGCACTGTACAGATGCAGTCTTCAGTCAACACAGTGCTGTGAACTTCAGGAGCCCTCTCCAAAATTTTAGGATTGTGCCTAAAGGTATTGTCAACCCATTCACAAAGGACGCTCAGAAGCGACTCAAGGGTGACAGAAAGCCGGTTCAAGTGGTTACCCGCACTGACGGGACCAATGGGACAACAACCAAACGAAAGGGTCGACCTCCAGGCTCCAAGAACAGACCCAAAGAGGTCATCAAACAGGAAAAGCTTGAACGCAGAGCAAAGGCAAAGGTGAAGGCTGAAAAGAGAGCCTCAAAGAAGAGAGCCCTGAAGAGGAAGTGAACCGAGTGCCCATGTTGGCTGAAACGCTGACATGGGCGTTTCGCGTGCACGCTCGCGAGCGCAAACACATTGTCAATTGTGTGAACGCAAACTGTGTGTGCATCATAGTTAGCTGTGAGATGTCAACATTCAACAGAGATCTGTGGATCACACGAGCACACAACAGGATATTTGGAAAAAAGTTGGTCCAGATCAGGACACAGAAAAAGTATGCTGTGATGCACACAGATGAACATCAGGATGAAAAGATTGTTCAGTATTCAAGGGAAGTTGCAGCAATCCATGGCATCAACAAATTGGTTGAATGGGTTGCAAAGAAGGGAATTGAAGTTCAATTCAGCAAATCAAGTGATGGGATGTATGATCCAATCAGGAAGCAGATCACAATCTCAAGCAGAGCAATGCCAGAGACTCAACTGTTCTTCCTGATGCATGAATGCGGTCATCATCTCATTGGTGACAGGACCAGATCAGAAAGGTTTGGCTTAGGTTACAGCAATTGTGATCAGAGAAAACTTGAATGCAGAGTTGATGTTGTTGATGAAGAGTGTGAAGCCTGGTGGAGGGGATACAGGTTGGCGCAAAAATTGAAGGTCACGTTTTCACGTGACCGTTTCAATCAGTTGAGAGCTCAAAGTTTGAGGAGCTATTTCAAATGGGCAGTTGGCGCATAGATTATGTCAAACCCTGAATGATCATCTTCAACATTGCAAGAACGTTCTGCTGATCACTGACTGACTGATCATGCAAATTCCGTTGAGCAGCACTGATATTCATGCTGATGGGAAACCAGTTCTTATTGGGCTGCCGCAACATCCCAGGCAATTGCTGTTTTGCATTTGCAAACAATATCTTGCGCCTTTCACTCCGTTCAACAACTCTGCCCTTCTCATCTGCAAAGATTTTACAAATTGATCCATCACACAGTGATTGTCTCATTGTGCGTTCAGACTTTGCCGTGTTGAACATAGCCTCAGCTTCAATCCTGTTCTTCTCTGCACGCCGCTTCAATTTTCTCCACCTACGCTTCACCGCGTGTCCATCAACGGGATTGCAAGTTTGCGACCTGATCAGATCACAAGTCTTTTTGGTATCAAGAATGCCATTGGTGAATTGGAATGGCACAACACCCAACTCTGTCATGAATGCTTGAATGATTGCAATTGATGCGTCATCAACCACAGCATACCTTCTGGCTGCAATGCTGTGTGCAATTGCTGCAATCCTCTTCCTATTCCAATGTTCTGTTGTCACAGCCTAATCACCTTTTGCAATTCTCTGAACTCTTTGAACAGAGAGTATGAGTCAACATGTCCAGTCTTTCCACCAATGATGAAAACCGGAACAATTTCATGCAGTTCTCGTTGTGAAATCTTTCTGTGCTTGATTCTCTTCAGATTTCCCAACCTTGCAACCTGACTATACCCTGCACACAGGACAATTTCACCCTTGTTGGCAGTGGGTTGTGTTCCCTTTGGGCATGCTGTGAACACTCCTGGGAACTCTTTGCACTCTGTCAGATCACAAGCAAGCGTATACATCTGTCCAGTTGCAATCTGTTCATCCTCAAACCTCAATTCTGAAGGCGAGATTGTCCTCCTGAAATTTGGATTTGGAGATTTGAGGTTCACAACCTCACTGTGCTCATGATTAATCTTGGTGCATTTGTGGGCTCTCTTGAAACCGGTTATCTTTTGGACCGCCTTCACAGCTCCATCAACCCACGTGACTTTGCTGTATGACCTCTTCATATTCTGATTATACCAAATTGGGTCAAACTTTTCACACTGGATGCCAATGTGACAGTTCACCAATTGTCAACCAGAATACTGTTCCCCAAGATGATTCAAGTTTGCACAATCCTGTTGCCTTGTTGAAACTCTTCAGTTTGCACAGATTGTGCTCAACAGTATTGGTTGTCCTTGAATACTTCCTGCCAACTTTGGGAAGTGTTGGACCCAATTGTGTGTAATGGTATGCCATCTTCTGAAATCTATTCTATCAGGAATTTATTGACGATTCACAATTTTCCAGTAATCATTTTCAGTGTAAACAATTCCCTGAAAGCACCATCCATTATCGCCATCAGGTCTGATGATAGCAGGACCATTGGATCGGTGCAATCGACCATCCTCATCATGAAAAGTTACAATGCCATTCTGTCTTATTCTCACAGTGTGCATAGTGTGCACAACAGATCATCCCTGATGTTTAAAGTTTCTTGGAATTCGCAATGTGCCAACAACCTTTGGGTACCAAGTCTTGGTCATCTCACCAGAAAGTTTGCAATTGTAAACGTACAGATCATTCTCTCTGAACTTCCTCGTGAACTGAACTGTTTTCCCATTCTGGTATCTGTACTCTGTAACACGAGTGAACAGTCTCCGGAGTTCTCCGTACAATGCTTCAATTGTGTTGAACAGAATGGGCGTTGAGGAATTGTTGCCTCCATTGAAGAACATCCCGTTCCTGTAACGGGCAAAGTGCACTGTGATCTCCCCAACGGGGAGCACATTCTTAGCTCTTGACATATTCAACATACCCCTTCAAGTAGAGCCCTGTATCCTGAATGCCAACAATGAAAGTTTTCCCAGTGACACCCCAACGGTTCTTGGAAACCTCAAATAGACGCTCACCATACGTATCACTGCTCTTCTTGCCATCAATGTAGATGTGAGCATGAGCATCAATCCAGTGCTTGATCCCATTCTTCCCAGAGAACTGCCCATCCTTGTTCACCTGGCCGATGAACAGAACAATGCCATAGGTTTCCTTGGCCCACTCAGCAAGCATCTCAGTGCATCGCAATGCGGTTGAGCTGTTGGTGACACCATTTGAGTACTTCCCGTCATCAAGTGTCTGAATGCTATCCTGCAGAATGAAAACAGTCTTCTTGGGGTTTGCCTTCTGAACCTTGCGAGCAAACCGGATCAGCTCAGATGCCTGCTGTTCCTGTGACATCTTGAAACCATTCTTCAATTTCATTCGCTCTGCTGCCATAGCAACCTGATACGGGCTCTCCTCACCAGAGTTGTAGATTGCAATGTTTCCAGATGCAGTGATGCTGTCAGCCAATTGACGAAACAGAGTGCTCTTGCCCGCTCCAGGAGTTCCTGTGAGCATCATGACATTGGATGGAACCATTCCCTGCCCACCGAGTGCTTCAGTGAACCAATCAATCCCAAGATCAATGCGCTTTCGCAATTGTGGAGGAATCTTCACATCAAGAATGTTGGTGCCCTGAGCAACTTCAGACTTCGGAAGACTTGACTTTGTGCGTGCCATTTTCTCGCTGGTTCCTTTCCAACCTTAGAAGACCATTCTATCAGGAACTTGGGAACTGTTCACAGAATCCGAGTGTATGTCAAAACGTTTTGATCAAAACTGCTAGCATAGATTGCCAATGTCCATTGGTAACGAAGATATTCACTTTCTGAAAACCGTGAATGTGATCGACTGTACCCAAATTTTTTGGCAAGATTGATGAATTGTTTGTATGTCATGATGTTCAGTCGTTATTGATACAGAGTTCAAAACGCTTGCAAGTTGACACATATCGCCAACCCAAAACATCACTTTCACTATCACGGAGAACGTTCACAAAAGTGAAAATCTTTGTGCTCTTCTTGCCAAGAACAGCGATCTGATCAGTTGGTGCAAAAGTCCTGGGAAGATCGCTGATCTCCATACAACCGGTTGATGCAATACCATTGCTGCAACCATGATACCATGTGAACTTCTTGGCACTGATGATCAACATAGTCTGATATTACCATTCATGCATGAACTGTTCACTTCAAGAATTCATGTAAGATTACACTCCAGGAATAGCAGTGTGAAATGTCATCCTGTTCATGGTAAGATTGCTCAAGAGGTTGGAAAGGAAAAACTATGTCGAACAGCATGTCCATTGAAACTTTTGTGAATTGTTTGCTGAAGCTTCCTGTTGAGGTTTCTGTACTGGCTCGGGGTGTCCACGGAATTGGAAAGTCCACCGTGTTCCGATATCTCCTGACGCTTGAGAACAGCCAGCGCATCAAGGATGGGAAGAAGCCCATCAAGCATTTCATTGATCGTCGTCTCTCCCAGATGTCTGAGGGTGATCTGATTGGTCTTCCCTCGATTGTTGAGGGTGAAAATGGGTCAAGCACGACCTTCAATCCTCCTGACTGGGTCAAGCTTGCCTGTGATGAGCCCTGCTATGTTCTCCTTGACGAGATCAACCGTGCAACGACCGAGGTCATGCAGGGTGCATTCCAGATGGTTCTTGATCGTGAACTGAATGGTCACAAGCTCCATCCTGAGACTCGGGTTTTTGCTGCAATCAATCACACCTCTGACTACAATGTCAACGAGATGGACATTGCACTGCTTGATCGATTCTGGGTTGTTGATCTTGAGCCCACTGTCAATGACTGGATCACTTGGGCAAAGCGTCCTCACAATGAGTTTGGTGGTGAGATCCATCCTGTGATGATTGACTTCATCAACCAGAACAACAAGTGGCTTGATCCAGTGAAGGGCGGTGATCCAACTGAGAAGGGACCCAGTCGACGTTCTTGGGAGCGTGTCAATCGAGCCCTCACCCTGGCCGGCTCCCTTGAAGATTCCAAGGGAAATCGTGATGAAATCTATCACCTGACCCGGGGCTTCGTTGGCCTGCAAGCTGCAACCGCCTTTGCTGCATTCGCTGCTGAATGGGAACAGCAGATCAGTGGTGAGGATGTCATCAATCGTTGGAAGAAGATCCAGAAGAAGCTCAATGGCCTGGGTGCTGAGCGACAGAACATCCTGATTGAGAAGACTGCCCAGGCTCTTGGCACCCTTGATGATCTGACCCCTGCCCAGATTGAGAACGTGAAGTCCTTCATGGATTTCCTCACCGGTGAGCACAGGATTGCTGCTTGGACCAAGTTGCAGAGTGCTGTGGTGAAGAAGCCTGCCCTGCAGGCCAAGCTGATGAAGGAGATGGCCGGGGCGATTCTGCAGACTATGGGTGTCCAGAAGGGCGTGAAGGGAATCGGGCAGGTTGCCAATGTTCCTGGGTTCTTTGGAGCTTCTGCCAAGAAGAAGTGAAAACTGAGGGATTGAGTGCAATCCCCCAACCTCCAAACCGGATGCATCAATCCCAGAACAGGGCGGTTAGCTGGCTGCCCTGTTCACCTATTTGTGGGACAGTGAACTGTGTCAAAAATCACAATTGAATTCAATCTGTTTGCAGATGTTGCTGAACACATGCCCAGGTGGGCAACAATCATATTTTTGCAAGAGAACGTCAATCTAATTGCATATTTCACATTTGACTACAATCTTGAAACTTGTGAACACACAATTGGTTGTACAGTGTATGCTCATGGTGATCAGCGTCGTTGGGATCAGGACATAATTTCAAAAATCAGTGAACAGTACAGATGTTCTCGACGCATACGAAATTGGACATTCTCAATCGGATTGAGTGAATTCTCTGGATTGTTCAGATTGCTCAAACAGGCAGCCAATGTCACATAATTCACACAAATATACAGTGAAAACTGTTGTGTACGTTTATGATGATGGTTCATCATCAATCACATGTCAATTGCACAAACGTAAATCTGAACCGGGCAATTTTATATGCAATTTTGCGCTGGGCTCAAATGGAAATTTCTTTGCAGAGGTGTACAGTACATATGAATTGTGTTCAGTTGCAAACGCGCAAGAACATAAACTCATTCACAAATGTTACCGCAGATGTCACATCAACCCTTGTGGCGTTCCAATGGAATTTTCTCGTGGAGAAGGATTGCAATTGATTGGTATTGCATCCAAACTCAATGACACAAAATTCTGACCCGTTCTCAACGGTGTGATCACTGTTGAGGGCGTTTCGCGTGCGTGCTCGCGAGCGAGTGAAATGTTTTGGTGAGTGTGATATAACAGATCTATGAACAGCAAAATTTGCAATGTGATCATCCTTGATGATTGTCCTGCTCGTCATAAGAGTGCTGACCACCTATGGCCTGGGTGCAGGATTGTTCACTGTTACACATACTTTCATTTCCTGAGTGAAATCTTGAAGGGCACCCATTTTGACATAGTTGCCCTGGATCATGACCTTGGAGATTTCAGGGATGCAGATGTTGGCATTCCGCCCACTGTTCACAGTTTTCAATCTGAGCCCCGCCCTCTCAATGGATGTGATGCAGCCCTGTGGCTGACACTCAACAGATCCCGGGCCCAATTTGGGGACATCATTGTTCACAGTGCAAATCCCCATGGTGCCAAGAGGATGATGGACACCTTTGCCCAGGCTGGCTGGGCAGGGATCATCAGGAAGTTCATTGATGTCCAATGATAGCGCAGGTCTGATGCTTTGGCTGGCTGCCCTGGGTGGGTTCACAATCTGCGTGTTGATGTATTCATGTTGATATCCATACTAACAACAGTTTGCCCAATGGCCGTCCAGCCTCATCTCAATGACCCAAGATAATGTTCCAGAACATTTGTGATGGTTCGGTCCTCTAAACAGAGGAATGAATCCTGCAGTGTCCTGAAAGGATTGTAAACAATGCTGATAACCGTACCAAATATTCATTTGCATAATTGTTATAATGGACACATCATCAGTGATGGAGAATTGACCGATCGTGTTCCAGAGAATCGTTCTATTCCCAAATTCAGAATGATTCATTCCCATGCAACAGGATTGTGTATATTCACCTTCTTTGAAGGTTTATGGATCCCAAATTGTGATTCTGAATGGGTAGCCAAGGATGGTGATGAAGAGCTTGATGGCAACATTGCAACATATGCAGATGTTAACTGTGTTGATGACACAACACAAATTGAAACGGATGATGTCAACACAGAATTCTGTTTGTGCAATCTGAAACACAATGATATCATCTATATCAGTGCACAATTGGCCAAGAATTTAGCAATTGCACTCCAAAATTGTGGTTATGTGTGTGATGTTGGCGGAGCAATATACAATTTGTGCATATACAGAACTGTTGGCCGAGTATCACACCATAGAAATGGTTGAGAAAATCTGTGAATGCTGACCAATATCACAACATTAAGGTTGCAATGTACAGAAGAAATGGATGTTCTGTTTGGCAACTTGACCGCAATATATATCTGAACATGAATTCAAAATTTATCAGCGTGCCCGGATCTATGCACATGGCGATGAATTGATGCTCAGGGTATCCAATAATGGTACTGTCAACTTCAATCTTTGAGAACAACAGATTATGAAAGCATCCTACAAGATTTGGTGCAAATGGCATAAATTGTGTCATGGGCGTGAAACAACAATGTCTGAAAATGGTGTAAGCCAATTCGGATGAGTATGAAACGGTTCTTACCATCCAACAGGATGGTGGCCATTGGATACGATTGGATAGGATGACATGAACCGAGAATTGTTGCAGTCCCGGGCTGTTTATGAACATTTTGTAAGGTTGGGTGTACTCATCAACAGACGCCGCCATGTGAAGCTTGTGGATCAACGTTTTAACATTGCTGATTTCAATTACCAAAAATTGGTGCTTGTTGTTCACAAATGTGGAGATGCGTGGAGAACTCTTGATGACACTTGGGCAATATAATCGCATAGGAAAAATTCTGAATGCACGTTGTGATGCATTCTGTGAATACACAAGTGAATACACACAGTACCTAGGTACCATGACTGAATTCGACCAACACAATTTGATTTTAAGGATCAAAAATTGTGGTAATGTAATACGAGTACCAAGAGATCTCTGGGAAACAGATCCCAAAAAGTGATTTTATGACGTACAATCAATATTGCAGAATTGGAGAGATCCTGAATCAGCGTTCAGAAATAGCAGATGGTTCTGTTCCATACCAAGATTGTGATCTGAAACTTTTCATTAATGAAAGTCCGTGGCATATCAGGATTCATTGGCTTGGAACTGTGTACAGGGTTACATGGTGGGAGAGCACACAATGACCTATGAACAGTATTGCAGAATTGGTGCTAAGATGAATCCGACACAGCAGAAAACTGCTTACATTGCAGCAATGTTGAAGAACGGTGTTGAAAGACGATATTTCAATCGTTTCTGTTGGTGCATCAGAGTACGCGAGGATGGTTTTGTTTACAGACATGCAATTGATTTTTTGCGATGAAAAAGAATGACATACAGACAGTACAGGAACATTGGTGAGACATTGAGAAATCGTCGTCCAGATCAGGGGGTAGATTACTATTATGATTGTACACAGGATATATTCGGCGCGCAAAGGGATTGGTACATTCAGATCAATTGTAATGGAGATGTTGACAGAGAATGTACATTCAAACGCTGACAATGTTTCAGTCCCAGATACGGGGCAACTGAGTTCCGGATAGGCATATATGCTGATCACAATGGAATGATTGATGACCTACAAACAGTGCATCATATTATGATGTGAATTCATTGCAGAATTGGAGAGATCTTGAATCAGCGCCCTTTGAACAAAGGTATATACATCAATCATTGTGATGATTTCTGCATGCCACGTGGCCATTAATGGTTCACACAATGTTGAATGGTACATTAAGATTGGTCAAAATGGCTCTGTAAGCAGAGTGTACAGAGTGTACATGAAAAAATGATGACTTACAGACAGTTCATAAACATTGGCAATATTCTCAAGCATAGATCAGAAAAAGGTCGCCATTTTCTTCTCGAATTTGATGAACACAAATTCACAGAACTCTGCAAACATCATCTGTGCACGGTCTGTTTGAGGCTTGATGGCACAGCGTGCAGACAGTTCACCAACAATCAGATCAATCATCTTGCCATGAGAGATATCCATGCAAACTGAACAGCACATTGGTAGACTGATCACTCTGCTCGAACAGAGGAAACCAGGATCCCAAATTGACAGAGTGGACCTTGTCTTGATATCGGATATCCATTACATTCCAATATTGGAAGTGAACAGGTGTGGTTGTGCAGCGGTTGCCATTGTCAGATCAGACCTTGATCTTGTTGCACGCAGACTCTACATCAAGGGAGATCCCAAATGTCAGCGCTGACTGCAACTGAACAGGAACATGTCACAAGATTGACAGCCATCCTCAGGATGAGGAATCCAGGACATGTCTCACCAGCACTACCCATCATCCAACAGGTTGACAATGTCATCAGATTGCAATTTTATCAGTGTGGATGTGTCAATCTTATCCGTCCCGTGGCACAGGACGCATTTTTTATGTGCACAGTGTGTTCCAAATTGTCAAGAAGATATGTGAGCCGGTTGTGAGACACTCTCCGGCTACAGGGGAACTGGAGAAGATTCCCGGAGTTTGTGCAGATCACTGTGTGCAGTGATTGGAATGATGGGAGAACATCAACGGTGACATATGGTCAATATATCCGGATTCACAATGTAAGAAAATTGGGACACTGTGGAATCCATATTTTTGGAGAGCACTGTTGGCAATTGCTCATATGCAATAATGGTTATGGTGGAGTTGTCCCAGAAGGTAAAAAATAAAAACCTAATTGCGAGCTGGGAGCAGCAGTATGTCATACAACAGGTATTGCAGGATTAACAGGAAAAGACGGTTGAAATTTCATGAGAATTGTACACTTGAAGAGTACTGTTGCTGTTGGACGTTGTACATTTGGACTGATGGGTTTGCTCGGTGTGATGTTGGCTGAATTGTGAATCATTACGCTCAGTCCCAGATACGGGGCAACGGAGACCCGGGCCGGTGTTTTTCACTGATGCTGCGGATGTTCAGTCTACGAGGGTGGGACATATGAGAAATCACGCGAGAATATCTTTGAATACAGAGTGGATGTAAACAGAAGGTAAAATAAGGCCATCGATGATGCATCAGTGAAAAACACCGGGAAAAAATGGGGCAAGATACACTGTTCCACCCTCGTAGACCGTCCCAACCCCCATTTTCACTCCACGACACCCCGGCAGTGGTTCCCGTCATCCCCACACCCATCAACCAAATTTTGCATACCTGAATTCCCTCCCAATCCTCCTGGAGTGCGCACCACGTCACAGCCCTCCCCAGATTGAAATGTGCACCATTCTGCCACTGTGCACAAGATCTGGCAACTCAATGAACCTGCACCGGTTCTGAACACCTCTCTCTTTCACTGTTCTCAATCATGATCTGTTTCTGCTGAATCATCTGTTGAATCAAAGATGATCCTTGTCCATGAACTCAGATCTGTGCACTCAATCTTTACACGTGATCTGAAACGTACTCTGCTAACATCATAACCAACTGCCTGGAACAGTCCACAATCTTCATCAATTTCAAATACACTGTCATTCTGGACCCACAACTGCAATGTTCCCAATCTGCCAACATATGCAGTGCCATCGGTGCAGAGTTTGCTATAGCATAGCATACACTGTGCTGTTATCCTCAATGATGATTGGTATCTTCTCGTTGGAATGGTCACGTTTATGAATTCTGTATTTTGCACTGTCCATTGGACCCAATAGGCATACGTCTGGTTGTGTTTTCGATGCAACAGATGTTATGATATCTTCAATACTGTTTGGCCCATCAACGTGAATCGTGTTCTCTGCATGTGACAGAACATTTGCAAATTGACCCAAATTTTTGTTACCGATATCTTTTACGCCCACATTTACAATCTGTTCAGAGATGTGGTCTGCTGATGTCCTTCTGTTGATATCAATCTGTTCTGACGGCAGATAGCTTTGGCAATTGCCGCTATAAGATAGTATAGTCTGCACCGAATGATGATGAAAAATTTTGTCTCATTGCACCGGTCTCTGTTCTCTGATCATTCTGGACCTGTTTTGCCCGCGTTCATGACCATTTCTGATCACTGATGACATGAACATGTTAACATTTCTCATCATGTGGTGCAACAGACTCTGAGTACAGTTTAAAATCACAATTGAGAGAGAGGTTTTGAGATGGAAGAACAGATTCAAGAAATTTTTGACAGGATGACGCTGAAACATGCATTGCCAGTTGCAAAAGAAATGAAGACAAAATTGAATGAAATCAATCACAAACAGTTGGAAGAGTTGATTGAGCACAACATTGCCAACATATCTGATGCAATCAGAAAATCAACCACAAACAATGTCACGTACACTGTGTATGATACATATGTGTGCAACAAATCACTGTACAAATTGATCTGTGATCATCTCATTGGACTTGGCTATGGGATAACAGAAATTTCCAAAATTGATCTTGACAACAAATCTTCAATCACGATTGTGATCAGTTGGTGATTGTATACGAAAATGTTCTCTCGCGTTCTGAATCCTTTCAGGAACCCATACACATCTGGAGATCGGTTAACAACACCGTGTACAAACATCCATCCCAATCATTCCAGGACACTGCAGGATAACTGTTCTGCCCACATATTGATTGGACAACATCGCAATTTGCAGAATTGTTCTGGGACATTCTTGAGTGCAGTGCAACATGCACTGTCATGTTGTACATTTAACTGATGCAGGGTTCAGAATCATATAGGAGAATGATGAGAATGCTCAGGATGAGATCTGTGAATGGAGTTTATGAACGGAATGTTTATCTATCCATTCTGCTATTTCATGCAGACAAATCTGACAAATTTGTGCTCAATATACACAGTGATGGAAAGATCAAATGGCGCAGATGATGCAACATCCAGACAACATTGCAAAACTCAAAAGGATTAGAGTTCATATATACGAACGATTTGATTCAACAAAACTTCAGGAACGTTACCATTATGCAAATTTGCTTATGCGTATTGACAGAGTTCTTGCTGATGCTGAAGTTGGCATATGATAAATCAATCAGGATAGTAGCACTCTATGTTAAATGGTCAGGCGTTGTCAAAATAGATTTTGTAATGACATGAACATTGTATGACAAACTCAACTAAAAGAATTCACAGAATGCTCACAATCAGGGCGTGGCCTGTAAGCAATGAAGGAACTGAAATGATGTTAGCTTGGTTAGCAGAATATGTTCGGTGGGATCCCAATTCTGAATACAGATTGCTCATCCGCAATGATAGTAGTATTGATTTCAGACACCAAACAGTTGGAATGGTATAACAAATGTCAGAATCATGTGATAGATTGCATCGGATGTTCAAGATCAGAATCCTGAATACAAAATCAGAATATACTCGTGAATTATTGCGAGGAAGGTTTAATAACATTGTGAAATATGATCACAGTGACAATTTTGTATTGATGATTGGTCGATCTGGATTGATTGACTGGTCGATCTGGATTGATTGACTATCATGTAAAATTTTATGATCTTGACAAATACAGTATACGTCAATTGCATACAGGTGGATATCCACGTGAATGAAAGCATGTCATCAGAACAAAAGATTGTAATTCTGTCAAAGATCAGGAACTGTTTTGGGCGCAGACTTGAACATATCAGCAATCCAAAAGGGCGTGATGAATACACAATAATGATTGAACATTTGTCAACCCTCATAATTTCTGGATTTATTTCTGGATCTCTGCCGCAAAACAATTACGTATTGACAATCAATCACAATGGAGGTTTGTGGTGGTATTATGAATAATATTGACGTACAACTTGCAAAACTTCTCAAGTGTGCTGAATTGAGATATTCTCAACAAAAATATATTTATGAACGCAATCAGTACAGATTGATGATTGTGAGCATTCTGTTCATGATTGATTATGGAACAGAGTGGACAAATTTGTGTCTATCAATTAGAACATCAGGAACCATTGGTTTGCATCAAAATAAAATGGAAGAACCATAATGGTTGACATAATCAACAATACACAAATGAAATTGTACAAAATGTTCACTGTTCGTGCAACAAATGGTGGTGACAACAAAGGTTCCAAGAGAAAAAATGCTGACTACTATTGTCGGTGGTCAAAGAACATAATCAATTGGCAAGTGATTGTTGGTGACATTTCCAGATATGATTTCAAACTTTTGATATTGTGTGATGGATCAATTGATTTTAAATGTGTAAGTGTTCTTTATGATCAAAAAGATGAAATCAAAGTATGAAATTGTGTCAAATTGTCTAAAAATCCTGAATTCCAGGAATGATTGTGACAGATGGTATTATGAAAAAATTGCACACATTTTGAGTGAATATGATCCCAATTCAAGCATAACATATAAAGATTTTGACAGCCAAATTGAATTGAAATTTTTTTGCAATGGTGGCGCATCTTGGGCACTCAATGATCTGTTGTGAACAGATGGACGTAAACTTTATGGAAAGAATTGTTTTTGTGAATACAGTCAAAAAACAATGAACATCAGCAACATTATTGTGCATAATGATGGGAAGATAACTTTTTGTGTCAAATAGAAACAGACAAAAATTGATGAATTGTTTTACCATTCGCATCATGAATGAAAATGATGATTACTATTTAAAAACAAATTTACATCATCTCATGAAACAGCTTGAAAATTATCATATTGATGATAACAGATTACATTTACTCATTTTTTCAATTGGATCAATTGATTGGAATTTGTAATGAATCAGATTAAACAATTGACAAAAATCATGAATTGTGCCAAATTGTGTCATGCAATGAACATTGACAGACACCACATGGATTGGATGATGTATGGTGTTCAGAATGAAATTCAGTACATTCAGGAACATTCAATACAACATAAAAGTTATATGTTGAAAATTTATCAATCAGGATATATCAATTGGGATTGTTACCTTTGATTGTGAAATTGATATTATCTTGTGATATGATCATTGTATGCTTCTTGCAGAACAGTTGAACAGAATTAAACACTGTTATGAATTGCGTCAAAAAACTGACTCAAAATCAATTGTCTTTGATCATAATGGAAAATTTGGTTGGAGATTTGAATGAATATTCCTGAATCAGGTGAACACATTAAGAATTGTTTCAGAATTCGTTTAAGTGAATCTGGACACAATTCATTGTTGTATGAATACTGGATGACAGCACAATATGATGTATACAATTATTCTCTTGCAATAGATCGTGTGGGTGATCTTCGCATCAGAATGCTCAATAAATTGTGATGTCAAATAATCAAATACAAAAAATGAACAGACTTTTATCAATTCTCATTGATCGTCATGATGGATTGCAATCAATATATTCATCATGGTTGCATAAAAACAAATGCGTAAAGCCAAATGAACAACCATTAATGATAATGTGTTTAAAGTACAGAATGAATGATGATTTGGTATTTTTTCTCTATTGATATGAATATGAATAGTGCACAAAAATTGACACAATGTTTCAAACACAGATTGCACAATGTTGAACATGGAATATTGCAAGAAATATTTGGCATACTGAAGATTGATAATGAAATTGATCATTTACAATCACTCGTTTACACACTCAAGTATGCAAACACTGGAACTGATTTATGGTTGACAATCACCAATTGTGGTAATATCGGGTTCAGAAATGCACAACACTTTTGATGAAATCAGACACATCATAAGATTGCTCGAATTGAGAACAAGAACAGATTATGATGATTCTTGGCACCTAATCAATCAGATCATAATCTTAAAAAAGAAACTTGTTGAAACACGTCCAGTTTTCATGGTGCCTCAGTCAGCCCATTGGTCACTGAATATCCATTTTTCAGGAAGAATTTCATATGGATTTGAACTCTGAACAACAAAGAACAGAAGAATTGCGTCAAGTGTATGCATTCATCAGGTGCATTAAAAAACTGATTGCTCACAATTGCATGCCATCATACACTGGAAATTTGATTTATGATTTGAATTTCATGACAAAGTATGCTAAACGTCAAGAAAATATTTGTATTCGTTCTGGTGTATGCACATGGTCTCTTGTTATTGAAAATTCAGGTATAATCGATATTCATAATGACACATAAATTGACATTAACAAAAATTGCCAAATGTTTATTGCTGTATGCTGATTGGTTGAAAGTGCACAAAAATCCTGCGCCACTTCAGAGAATTGCTGAGCCCAAATATTCAATAAACTATTATGTGATGAGAGCGCAATTTATTCTTCAACGTCATATTTCATATAGAATATCATTGGTGATATATGAGAATGGTTCAATTGATGTTGCAACAGTTTGAGAACATAAAATGGAAACAAAAACATACACAGGAAAATTGCTGTTATCAATAGTCAAAAAATTGCTTGCAGTTGTTGACAAATATCCAGATTTGAATCGCTATTCCTCACAAGATAGGGTTACGATTAATAATTGTATTCAACTGTTTGAGAACAATCCTAATGCAATTTTTGAGTGTTGGGAACCAAGTTTGATGATAAAGTATAGTGGTGCTTGCGCAATCAGTATGATTGGAGCACTGGACTCAATGGCGTATCAATATATCATTGATAAGCGATCATGACATACAGAAAATTTTGCAATATTTGCATGATTATTGGTGGTCGAACAGAACAACATTATGTTGACACCGATGATTCATTGTATGAATACAATAAGATTGATAATCACAATGGAATGTATCTCAGTATATCAGCATGTGGCATTGTATGGATAAGCAGTTGATGAATTCAAAATTGATTGTGTGTTTCCGGAAACGTCTCACTTGTGAACAGAATTGGGTAAGACGTATATCTTACAAACACATGATTGACATTGTTGAGAATGAATTGCACACATACACTCTGCTGATTCATTCAGAGGGTGAAATTGGTTTGGGTTCAACATTAGATTAGAACAATTTGTATGACATATAGACAATTCAGAAGAATTTGGTTGATCATAAATTTGCGAGGTCAACATAATGCAATACCAATCAATGACATAGAAACTGCCTATTTTGAATCGTACAATCCTAAAATGCGACATTTAATGTTGTTCAGTAATGGGAATGCTTCAACATGCACACAATAAATGTATACACAGGATTAATATGACCTATGAACAATTCAGAAGAATTTGGATGAGCATAAGTGCTCGTGAAAACACAAGTATTGAAGAATCAAAATTGAAACAACTCTATGTATTGCCATTACAACCAGAAGACAGAAAATTGATCATATTCATTAATGGTAATTCATCAACTGAGCCTTCAAAACCTTGAACTGCACATTTTTCGGGACAATAGAATGAAAAATAGAACAATCACAAAAATTGCGCCAATCAGTTATTCAATTTTCAACATCATTATCGTCAACAACACAATGTTGATTGTGCACCTCTTGACAAGTTTTCTGTTCTGGGACAGATTTTTGTTTCCACACAAATGGATACCAGTGTTGTGGGTTATCATGTTGATTATTGATCTTATGGCAACAATTGCTATTGCAAGTGGAAAATCAGTTGTTGATATTCCAGAACACATTGTGCCAAAACAGTGTTATATAACAAAATTGTTTGGAACGTTGCTGTTGTCAACATTGATGTTTGGTCCAATCATTTTGAGTGCAAAATTGATCAATTGTCAATATGTGATTGCAGTCACTGTCAGATTAGTGTGCATTATCACTCCAATAATGTTGTTCTCAAATTTGGGTGATATTGTATTCCAAACTTTGATGCCAAATTTTGCGTGGAAATTGTTGAATGGACACATCATGATCACTGCTGTGGATGATTATGCAATCATCAGATCTGAAACATCAATACACAAAAGCATGATTGAAAGGAAACGATCTGTGAAGAACATATTGACTGACACAACAAAAACAGTTCATGAAATCTTCAATCCCCAACAAATGTTGAGAAATTTTGTATTCAACAATTATCTCACATAATGACATTAAATGATTACAGACAGTGCACACATATGCAACAATAATGAAATTGGTCATGTCAAATGACATATGAAAAATATTGCAGAATTAAGTTTGCAATTGGCGAAAACTATCAATTCGTTGAAACAACATATAATGCACTGTCACAAAAGCTCAATTTTGGATTGCGAATACATGTGAATGGTTATGTTAGTTGTTGTGTCATTGAAAGAATGACATCTGATGACAATAATTGATCTGCTCAGTGATATACTCAATGGAAATGTAAAAGTTGTGAAAGAATTGTTGATTTCACACTCACTCACTATCCTCAACATCAAAATTTATGATGGCAATTTTACAGCACACAATTTTAGAATTAGTGTTGGCCCAGAATGTATTCAAAAACAAATGTTCAGAATCAGTTATAGTTCTGGAATACTCAATCCAAGATATGGTAATTTTTATTGCAAATCGTACAATGATGTTGTAAAATCATTGAATGAACGAAAAATGCAACATTTTGAAATTTAAATTCTTTGAAAGTGGACATGTGTCTGTCAGGTACAGAACGTTTACATTCAATTTGGGCATCAAAATGAACAGAATTGTTGATCTTGAACAGATGTTACAAATTCTTGATGCATTTGAGACAGAACCAAATTTATGATAATGATGACTGTATATAACACTGGTGAATGCAGCATTGTGTACAGAACAATGACACATATGGAAAAGATTGCATTCATGACGCCTCAACGAGTTTATGCTGCATGGTGCACAAGATTGGAACAGTATATGCCACACATTGTTCCCAAATCACCAATTTTGCGAGAATTAAAGATCTTGTCAGATATCATCAATAATGATGTTGAATTCCAACAAGACTATTGCAAAATTGGACCAGCAATTTACAGATAATGTATTTGGTGAATTTGTTGAGTGAATGGTGATAACATAACAACATGTATAGAAACATTTGTCTGTCAGAACGTCTCAATAGAAGTGGAATAATCATGCAAGAATTTTCCATTAATGAAGAATGTGTGATCCGACGCACTTGGGATGCACAATCACAATTGTATATGTATGATATCTTTTGTGAACAAACACATAGGAAATTTGAACACTCACATATTCAATTCAGTGAATTGATGAACATGTTCAAAACATCAACAGATCGTTATGATTTTGAACTTAAATTTTCCAAAATGTGGCACAAAAAATCTTGAAAAGTTTATGCATTTCAAAAAATGTACAAGAATTTTGTATTGATGATCATTGTGTAATGCGACGATATTGGTTGTATCATAAATTGAGTTATGAATATGAAATCATCATGTGCAGTAAAGGTTATTATTACATTGTTGATGATATCAGTGATCAGAAAATGATCCAATTGTACAGGACATCAATGTCAATTTTGGAATTTGAGACAATGTTGACACAATGATGAGAAAACAGTATGTCAACAACGACAAAAATGTTGAAACTTGCATCTGAAATTGCAGTTTCAGACATATCAAAGAAAAATTTCTATCTTGGTTGTGTAATCCTGAGAACAGATGGTGCTGTTGTCACAGCACACAATGGCAAGACTGAAAAACCTCATCCAATGAAACACGCTGAAGCACGTGCACTCAAAAAGGCAGATTATGGATGCACAATGTACGTTGCAAGGATTGCACAAGGTGATTGGGCAAATGCAAGACCATGCAAAAAGTGTGAATTGTTGATCAGGAATAGGGGCGTAAAAAAGGTTGTGTACACAATTTCTCCAAATGAATATGGCATTTGGTATCCAATGAAAGAAAAGTTGTCAAAATGAAAGCTAAAGCAAAGATCAAAAAGATTGATGAATTGTATGTTGTGATGGGTCAATTCCGGAATGGCTTGTGGCTCAGTTCTGGAGGTTGTCAATCAACAAAACCCAAAATTTATGATTCAATTGGAAAATTGAAATCAGCAATAACACACAACTTTGTTTCATTGTATAAATCGACAATGTATCGTTACAGAGAATGTGGAATTGAAAATGATCTCTTCATTCTGAGGGTTAACTTTTCAGGTGGTGAAATTGAACGTACATGGTACCCAAAAATTGTGGGAATTATGAAAATTCATCGTGATTTTCATCATATTCGATAATTACTGATAAGTGAATGAGCTCATCATAACACAGGACGGGACAACAATATTTCAATTGAATGGTGTTCCACACAGGAATGAATTGCCTGCCATGCAGTATGCTGATGGGACGTTGAAATATTATGTGAGTGGATCATTGCACAACGTGAATGGTCCTGCTGTTTGGCGTTATGGTGAAGATGTTACATGGGCTTACAATGGAAAAATTCTCCATGTTGGTAGTGATATCACAATTGTTGAATTCAGAAATCTGATTGACAGATTTTGCAAAAATGAATAGGTTGATTGTATACAAGTGTGGTTGTATATTGATTGCAACAAAAGAGTTACAATTGCAACAATGTCAACCAATGTGCAACGTGGGAATAGCGCTCAGGCAATATTGGTTCGCAACATAATGTTCATGGCATCCATTTTGAATAGTGATGCATATCCCAATCTGTATTGTATGGGTCAATTTTAACACCTGGAATGGTTTCATCATCTGGTGGCACGGGCCCATATATGTCATTGATATCATCTGGATCCTCAGCATCTCTCAGATGTTGATCCAGATCTGTGTCATCCAAATCACATTCAAGATCACGTTTTCCCAAACCTGGCATATCTTCCCATTGGTGTGCCTCATCAATTTTATCTGTGTAAAAGTCTGGATTGAGATGTGATCCAAACATTGGATGCAATCTTATGTTTACATTCTTTACCTTCACATCACCAAAACAGATTATTTCACGTTCATCACGATATCTTCTTGGTCTTTTTAGGTATTTGTAAAAATTGTCAAGTGACACAGCAGAAACCACATCAGCCTCTGTTGTCATTGTTATGATGTATGGATCATCATGATTTACATTGTCCATTGCAAATTGGGTTGCAATGTCGAATTCTGTTGACCAACTGCTGACATTATATTTTGGTGTGTATATCCAATTTTTGGGTTGAATTGTTACTGGTCTGCCCGGATATATTTTTGTGACGTCAACATAGTTTTTCAACCAATCTCTTGAAGCAGCAATCCCCCTGTACAAATACCCAGAAACATCCTGAAATGCCCCAGGATATTTTCCGCCATGTGACAATTGTTGCAATAGGTTTGCCATTTCTGGATTTTTTTGGAACATTTTGATGTCACCGTGCACATATTTTGACAACACTTGGTACAATCTTTTTTCAACCTTGTTATCCTTTTCTGGAGATTGAATGTACAGTTCATCAGCAAATGCATATTGATCAAGTGGACCACCATTTGGTTCATCCGGCTCTGTTGTTTGATTACCATTTTCGGTAATCATTTCTATCATGTATGACAATAATTTGAAATTGTCAATTCTTTTCAATCTACCGATGTGAGCAATATCTGTGATGGGATATTGAATTTCATACAGATTATAGTATTCGTCATACTTTTCAAGATTTCCACTGTATGCAGCCTGCCAAAGTGGATACATGTCACTGTAGAATTCAGCAAAATCATTGAACATATCAAATTCATCAGTAATCTTTTCAAGCAAAAAATTCCATCTGTTCTTTGAAATCTTGACGCCTGCGTTCCTTGCATCACCCGCGGCGCTGAAGAAATCATCTCTGATTGAATTGAAACTTTGTTCTGATTTGCCAAATATGCTCATGTCTATTTTACCCAACTATTTCAATTTCACTGATTGCGCAATTGCCAAACACTATCACTTCTTTTTCTTTTGACCATCTTGCCAACTTGTTGGCAAGTCCACTGTCAATTGAATACAGACCACTCTTCAGATCACCACAATCAATTGTTTTTTCTCGTTGCCCATCAACGTTCAGGTCAGTGCTGATGACAATTGCAACAATGTCACCCTGATCTGTGTCATTGAAACTGATATCATCAGACTTATTTTCAAGTGCAAACTTTTTTGCAATTTCAAAATCTTTTGTCCAACTTGATGCTATAAAATGTGGTTTATACATTTTTTGGGATTCAGATTTATGTTCAAACCAAGATTTTTGTACACACATTCCTCTGTACAATTTGTCAACATCAGAATGAAAAAATATTCGTTGATATTGATTTGAATAGATCAATTCATCAATTTCATCAATGAAATTGCGATCAATTGCTTCAACCTCTCCTGAAAAGAAATCAAATAGTGTTTTCCAAATGCGTTTTTCAGTTGGATTATCTTTTTCTGGTGATGGATCATATTTTTTGTCTGCAAATGCATATCTTCCCAATGGGGCATTGTCATCATCGCTATCAGGTTTGATATTTGCTCCCAAATGTTTCAGAACATTCATAAACATTTCTGTGAACATTTCAGTGTTCACAATTGCGTCAAATTCTTCATCATTCAATTCATCAATGAATTCAACATCAATTGGATCTTCAATGATACCCTTCCTGTATGCAATGATGTCTCCAACAACATCAATGAAAAATGTACGTACATTCTGTGATGATACCTTCTGATAGATTTCATCATTCATGAATTCACGAATTTTTTTCACATCATAGTCATCAACAGCATCACAATGCTGTTCAAGTTTTTTTGAAAGTGTTCTTATCAAATCTTGATATGTTTGTGACAGATCATTAATGATCTGTTCAGAATATTCAATCAACAATTTATCATCACAATATTTCATCATTATGCGCCATTCCACAAATTCTAAACAATTTTGACGGAATTCACTGTTGCATCACCAATGACAATGATTTCCTTTTCATGATCCCAACTTGCAATCCGACCATCACCTTTTGGTCCACTGTCAATCGAATAGATACCCTTCAACAGATTACCACAATCAATTGCATTAATTCCGTTCACAGATGCAGTGATTACAACTGCAACATTTCCAGGATGATCATCATTTTTTACAAGTGCAAACCTTTTTGCAATATCAAAATCTCTTGTCCAACTCGATGCTTCAAATTTTGGTGAATATGTGAATTCTCCACTATAATGTTTATTGAACCATTCTCTCTTCACAGACATTCCTCTGTACACAACATCTGTATCAGGTTTCATGAATATACGTGTGTATTTTCCTTCTTTGATGAAATTTAACATCAGATTGCAATCTTCACTTGTCAATCTTGCAATGTCACCATTCATGAAATCAAGAATTTTCTGATATAGAATCCTTTCTTGTTGAACATCATGTTCTGGTGACTGTTCATATCCATACTTTTCATCTGCAAATGCAAATTTTCCAAAAACATCCTGTTCTGTCTCTTCCACTTCAGGATTTGCAGAATTCAATTCATATTGAATGTGTTCAATCACTCGATTGACAATCTTTGCAAACAGGTGAATGTTATTGGATTCTTTCAGTTCATCCTCTCCCATGTGCAAAAGTTGTGAACTGATCATTTCTTTCATTGTATCTTTGTCAAAAGAATCCAACAACACATCTTTCAGAATTTTCATCAATTGTTGCAAACTTTTTGAATTGGTTGAATACCTGATTTCACTGTTCAATAATGTATTGAACCGATTGAAAACATCACCAGTTTCAATGAAATCACTGATCAGTGGTTTCAGGTTGACAATTTCATTCACATACAGCTCAGCAATCATTTGCAAATCACTGTTCACATCAATGCACTCACTGATCATTTTTCCAATCATATTTGTGCTGAAATTGTCAAATTTTTTGACAACCTTTTTTCCAGACCAAGGAGACATGACAGTGAGTTCACAATTTCCATGTTCATAAACTTTGAATATTGCATCCAATTTCAGCACATTTTGTGAGTACTGAATGAGCGTCATATTCCCAACGTTGTGTGAATTCACATATTTCCATTCTTTTTCATCAACATCAACATATTTGGGAAATTGCATAATGTTAAATAGCAAAACGCTGATGGGCATGCCCATCAGCGTTCCACATTCTGCTCAGGTGAGAGATACTATTTACGCCATGTTACTCTACCTTTTGAGGTGTCATATGGAGACACTTCAACCTTGACAAGATCACCAATCAACAATTTGATCTTATTCTGTCTCAATTTACCTGACAATGTTGCAACAATTTCTTGTCCACTTTCACACTTAACCCTGAATATTGGCCCAGGCATTGTGTCAAGAATTATGCCGCTGAATTCAATCTTATCTTCTCTCTCAATCTGATTTTTTCCCATTTTTTGTGTTCGCCTCAAAGTTGCCCATGGCAACATAATCATAATTACAACAGTTTTGTGTGTTAGTACATTGAAACATAGGTTTCAATTCATACTGAAATATCTACACACAGGTATGCTATTGTTCATTTCAATCACACTGTGCACGCTGTTCATGTTTGGAAAAAAGACAAACGTTGAATGTATGCACTCAGATCTCATCAACAACGTTTGTCCTGTTTGTGGAGCAAAGATGGCGTGCAATGAAAAGATGCAATCACATTGTGCAGTGTGCAAAACTGTGTACACTATTCTGCATCATCACAGATGACAGCATCAATTGTCATGAATGTATTTGCAATACTCACTGAGTGCTCAAGCGCCAATCTTGTCACTTTCACAGGATCAATTATACCCATTTCAATCATGCTCGATTTGTTGTCATGATTTTGAATATCATACCCGCCTTTTTTCATGCGAGATTGTACAACCTCCGGGACCTGACCAGCATTCTCAACTATCCTCCTGAAAGGCATTTCTATTGCTCTTGAGAGTGCCAGAATGCCCTCAGAGAAGTCTTCTCCATGAGATATTTGGTAACCTTTTACCTGCTTTCTCAATTCTTTGGCGATGCCCAGGAGTGTTACACCGCCACCCGGAATTATTCCCTCAAATATTGCTGCCCTTGTTGCATGCAGGGCGTCCTCAATCCTGTACTTCTTTTCAATCATTTCAAGTTCAGTTGAACCTCCAACTTTGATGATTGCAACACCCTTCTGCAATTTTGCTGCCCTCTCAAGCAGTTGCTGTTGCTGTTCTGGACCCAAAGCAATATTTTTGAGTTGTGTTTCAATGTCCTGAACCCTTGCAGTGATCAGCTCTTTGCACTTTTCATCACTTATGATTGTTGTTGATTTTGCATCGACAGTGATCTTCTTTGCTGTTCCCAAACCTGATTTTGCAACATCCTGAAAGCTGATGCCTGTTTGTGCACTGACAAGATTGGCACCTGTGAGAGCACACAAATCTTGAAGAAGTTCATGTCTTGATTGACCATAACCTGGTGCTCTGATTGCGACCACTTTGAGTGCTGACTTTGTTCTGTTCAGAACAAGTGCTTGCAGTGCTTCACCCTCAATGTCATCTGCAATGATGAGCAAAGGTTGTTGTTGACTGTTCACCTTCTCAAGCACTGGGAGAATTTCTTGCAATGTTGATATCTTCTTGTCAGTTATCAGAATTTTTGCACCCATATATTGTGCATGCATCTTCTCATTTGACGTCACAAAATAGGGTGACAAATATCCTCTGTCAAGTTGCATACCCTCAACAAGTGTCAATGTTGTGTTCATTCCCTTTGCATCTTCAACCTGAATGATACCATTTGCACCAACAGTATTGATTGCTTGCGTGATCAGATTTCCAATTGTTTGATCACCATTTGCTGAAATGGTTGCAATCTGTGTGATCTGTTCATCAGAACAGATTTGAATTGCCTGTTTCTTCAACATTTCAGTCACCCATCCCTGAGCCCAGGTGTAACCATTTGAAACATTCTGCGCATCTCTTCCACTCTCAAGGAGTTTCAATCCCTCTGCACACAATGCATACGTCAATGTTGTTGAAGTTGTTGTGCCATCGCCGGCTGCATCATTGGTTCTTGTTGCAGCCTCTCTTATCAGTTCTGATCCCAATTTTTTGATTGGATCTTTGAACCTTATTGACTTGCTGACAGTTACTCCGTCTTTTGTGACAATTGGACCATTCTCTCCCTGAATGAGAACTGTCTTTCCTTTTGGACCAAGAGTGCATATCACTGCCTCTGCAGCTGATTTGATGCCCTCAAACAATTTTTTTCTTGCTTCATTTTTGAAGATCAATTGTGTGGTTGAATTCAACATGTTATAACATTACAACACTGAGTGAAGAATGTTAATGACTATTTGCCCTTTGTGACAGTCATAAAGAGTGGCATACCAGACCTCCACGCTATGATAACGTCACCATTAATGTAATCATTGATGAGATTTGACAACACTTTACGCTGTTGTTCATCACCAGCATGTGTAAGCAATTTTCGCAATTTCATTTCAGAAAAATCAATCACATTTTTGCAATTTGATGCACTTGTATAATTTTTGTGCAGCGTATATTCAGTTTTGCCATTGTTCTGTTTCTTTACCAATGAAAGTGGGCTCATGTTGATAACTATGCAACATGAGCCCACAAAATTGTTGATTCAGAATTCTCAGTCAGCCATATCTTTTGATGGCATTGGTCGTCCTGGGCATTTGCCTTTTTTATTGTTTGATGTAGCAGATCTGTTCAATTGCATATTGTCTCTGTATTTGATGCTCTTCATCTCTTTGACACGATCAGAGAGCTCTTCAAGAGAAGACATTGCCATTGTGGCATCACCACTAACTTTGCATCGTTTGATGAATTCACTTATGAATGCAACTGGCCAATCTTTCACTTTTGCAAAAATCTCATCTGTGCACAGATCACCCAACAGGTGTTTGATGACCTCATCATCCATTTTTTCAACGTATTTGATCTCATCAAATCTTCCTGGTCTAAGGATTGCATTATCAAGTGCATCCTTGTCATTCACTGTCACAATGACCAATTTGATTGTGTTTGCAAAGTGCTCAAGAAGTTCAAGAAGTTTTGCCTGATCTTCAGCACGATCAAAATCATCAATGATGATTGCATCAGGTTTAAAAAGTTCAATCACTTCAAAAAATTGTGCAGTGTCAATCCTGTCAATGTCAGTAACATTTACCCTGATTGACTTGAGATCAAGATTTGTTGTGATCGTTTTTGCAAGAGTACTCTTACCAGTTCCTGGGGGACCATGAAACATCACATTCCTGTTGACTGATTTGTCAAAATAGTTTTTCAGATATTCTGTGTACTCTGTTGCCAATTTTGATGGGTGTGATTTGAGCAAATTGTCATTTGAAATGTACACCCTCCCTCTGCTGTACATGTCAATGTTTGAAACATATCTGATGATAACGCTGTCATTCCCATACTTTTTCCAAATGAGATTTTTGACAAACTGTTTGCAATGATTTGCATCGCCAAATGCATAGATTGCATCAGAACCAATTTTTTGCAATTTTGTGTTTTCAATCCACCCAATCCTATTCACATTATCAATGTTGACAACATGAATTTTGTACAATCCACCATTGATATTCATTTCAGAAGAGTGATATCCATTTGATTGGATGCTCTCAATGGCAGTGGTTGCAAAAGCCGAACCATATATTTTAACCCAACCATTCTCTTCAACAAAATAGTCATCTGGATAGATTTTCAATTCATCTGAGAATGCTTTTGCTGTGTTCACAACAGACTTGATTGCATTGAAGAATGAAGGTTTTTCAAACATTGGCACAATTGCATTGATTACAGAATTGCCAACATTGATTGCTGACCTACACTTTGGTGAATTGAAAAATTCATTGAATTCGTTGTATATGTATTTAATTTTTGATTTCATACTGTTATGTTATCCTTCAATTTCAACTGTTCATCAAATTTGCAATTGTTGAATATCCCACATCTTTTTGCAGATTGCAAAAGGACATTTGCATAATATTGCAAATTGCGTTCAATGATCTCGCCAATGCCATCCTTGTACTTTTTTGATGATTTCAGCAATTTCATTTTTCTATCATGCAAAATCCACCATGTTTTTGTGAAACTTCCTGTTCTGTAACCATCATCAAGGATTTCATCAATCCTGTTTGTGAAATTTTCATCAATTGAAGTCCAAACATCATGATTTCTTGAACAGAGTGTAACATATTCAATGTATCCCTTCCAAGATTTGTATTGACGTTCCCATTCCTTTTCAGGATCATCATAGAATGACTTGCAACTTTCAATGAAAACTTTTGGTCCACATGTTGTTCCAATTGTTACCACTTCCTCAAACTGTTTTTCACTGCCATCATGTGATGTGTTCTTCAATTTCAGCAATCTTGTGATTGGTCTTCCACAACAAGCACACACATCTCGTCCATATTTGAAATCATTGATAACCCATGCGCCTGCACACACAAGTGATCTGAAATTTTTTCCATACTTTTTGATCTTGACACCATCAATGTCAAGAACATCATGCACTTGTGTCTGTTTCATCCTTTTCAACTCTCACATCAAGTTTTTCACAATCACTGAGCCTGAAAGCAAACACTTGTTCAAACTGTTCATCCCAAATTGTGATGAGACCATCAGCACCAATAGATCTAAAAACTCCTGCATGAATTTCAGTGACATCAGGTTTTCCAGCATCCCAAACAGTTCTCCTGAAGAACAGTCTTGAACCCTTTTTTGCATTGATTGTACAATCTTCATTCATGAATTTTGGTAATTGTTGCACATCAATTTTTAATCGTTTGGGTTGATGAGATTTGTGAACTTTCTTTTCACCCTTTTTCATATTGACAACAATATCATCAATATGTTGTACTGTTCACTGTGTTTTAATGAGCACAATGTTATTGTGCTTGCTCAAAATGTCAATTTCACGTTCAAATATGATTTCCAATTGTTTGTCATTGAATACACGCCGCAATTTCCATTCATGTGCGCAGTTTGCGCTGGTGAACACGAGTTGACCATTCCAGAAGAATTTTGATGATTGCACACACATATCATCAAGATCATCACTGTTCATCATCACAATTTTGCCATCAAACCAGACAGGAATGTATCGGTTTGTGTGTTCTGAGATGCCCACACTGAGTTTGCAATCAACACGTTTGTGTGCTCCCAATTGTGCAAAATTTTTGTCAATGAGTGCTTTTGTTGTGCACACAAAATTCATTTTTGTTGACTTGAAATGGCTCGCAATGTCTGGTACACTGCCAATTCCATCTGTATTCATGTTCACAAAATTTGCAATTGAATAGTTGGGCTTCAATCTGAGAGTACTGTATGATTCAATTGCAAATGTTCTGAATTTTGAATATTTTGTCAAGAATTCATCCTGACACACAAGATTTATGTCTTCTCTGTATTCACTGATGCACTGTTCAAGATCATCAATATTCTGATTTGTGTCAATGAACACAATGATATTGCACCGATGTTCATGAACAATTTTCATTCCAGCATCCTGATCACTCAATGCAGTTTCAATAATGTCACCATTAGTGATGTTTGCAACATCTGGGATATTGTGTATGAGAGGATTACTGATAAGTTTTGACATTCCCTTTATGCCAAGTGAACCATCAATATTCAATCTCTTTATGACATCATCATTCAACAATTTGACATCATCACTGAATTGAGTACAAATTGACATTCTAAAATTGTTTCACAAATTGTATGAATGTACAATCACTGTTTTGTCAACAGATTGATGATGAATTTTATGAATTGAAAAATGTATCCAAAAATGCCAAGAGAATTCACTTCATCTCTCACAACAATCTGACCACTCTGCTGTGGATGTTGTTGATCATCATATTCAATTGTGACTTCATCACGATTTTCTCTGATTGTTGACAACACATCATTCACAATGAGATCCTCTTTGATACCATTCAATTCAATTGCGCTGTTCAGTGGAGTTGAATATGTTATGTCAACGTTCAATTTCACATTGCTGATTGGCATAATTGGATTTTCAACTGACATAACAGGTTGTTGTGTTGCAACATTGTCAATTGCCGGTTCCGTCCACTGTCTCAGCAGTTCAGCTGTCTTTGGAAGTTCAACTCCCCATGTTTGTTCAAGAACTTCCCTGATTTTGTTGTATCTTGTTGGATAGATTGCTATGTTGGGTCCAAATGTCAATTCTTTCAGAACACCTGTGCACCACTCTTTTGACCACTTGGGTGATTTGAGGTTCTTGATTGCAATTTTCAAATGTTTGTCAGCAATTGCAGGAAGATTTGCTGCAAATGAAAAGTATCCCCCTCTCAAAGCCCCAACCCAACCAGTTGAAGGTTGTCCATCAAACAGAACTTTTTGTGCTGATGGTGTTATGAACCACACCAACCTCTTCTTTGTGAATTCAAGTTGAACATTTTGTGCATCCTGATTTTCCCAAATATTTGCAGTGCAGGCTGCCCACAATTTTGCCCTCGCTCTCAATTCAGGCGTCCAAGATCCCTTTTTCCCATCACAATCCCAAAACAGTTGTTGCTGTTTCTCAATGGTATTTACTTCACCTCTTTCATCATTGAAATGGAATCTCCATTGGCCTTTTGCATTCTTCTTGAAAGTTGCACCAATCTGCAAAAGAATTGGATTCAGTGGTTTCAGAACTGCATCAATACCACATTTGTCAGCAACTTGACCCAATAAGTTTGATACAGAATATTGTTTAGCTTCACACCATTGTATGAGACCAACGCTTATGATACATTGATCATACATGTTGATTGCATCATATTTTCCACCCTCTGTTGATGTTATCACATGCAAAAATTTGTCAAAATCATCAGGATTTTTTGGCAATTCATACCTAATTGATCCCATAAAGATTGGACCCTCAAAGCTCTGATATTTACCCCAATACACTTGTGATGAGTTGGTCATATTGACTATTTATTTGACATCATATTCATTGCTGCACACAAAACAACCATGCACATAATATGACAATTCACGTCTAAATCGATCAAGGTATGCTGGACTGTTTACATTATGAATTGATCTGTTCTCATCAAGAAAGTATGCACTCCCAAATTGTGTTATTTGGAGATATTTTGGCCCATCCAATTTGCTCACCATTGAATAGTACAAAAGCCATCCCCAATGTACAAAGGATGGCTTCAAAATATTTGTTGCAATTCAGTTATCGGATATCTATCTTCTCATTTGCAGATTTTCTTGCAGCGATCTCAAATGGATTCATCCAGTATGGGCTGATCATGGGCAATGCAATCCAGATCACCAACATGAATAGACCATACAATATTGGTTGAAATGGTCCCAACAACATACATTGCCTTGTGTGTTCAAGTTCATGAATGAGTGTATGTCTTGACAACACAGTGTCCTCATCACTGAACATGACGATCACATTTCCAACAGTATGACCATACCAACCTTGCCAAAGATTGAGCAGCCATTGTGGTGATCTGTTTGTCACACTAAAAACAAGAGCAACATCTCTTATGCCAACAAATTTGTACCAACCAAACAGCGTAAACAGGAGTGCATAAGTTGCTCCAAATAGTGTAATTGGAAATGCCCAAATGTAACCAACATATTTCATACAACTAAATATGATATGAATATCATCAAATGTATTCTTTTTTGATGGTTTCAGAACCGGTCAATCGATCAATAACGAGATATTCAATATAGTCTCTGGTTATTGGAATTAAATTTGCATAATCTGGCAATCTGCTGTTCCATAATGGAAGATATTGTTCAGTTCCACGTTTATGGATGATCTTCTTATATCTGTTAAACAGACGATCATACAAATTCAATCTTTCCGAGGATGCCATGCTATTTGCACCTTTGCATTGTGCTGTTCAATTTTTCCAATTCATTTGCTATTCTTGTCAACTGATGTTCAATTCCTGGGGCACCCAAACCTTCATCTGCCTGAGCAGATTTCACAGTGTTGAGCATCACAAAGAACACAATGCCAAGAAACACGCCATACACAACATTTCTGATCATATCCATTCAACTTTCAATTGTGGGTCTGCGTCAACAATTGCACGAGCTGGTTTATGTTGCAATGCATCCCAACTCGGGATCCTGAGCTTTTTGCACACTTCATACAATTTGTTGTGGTAATTTGGATGTTTAAACCCAAATTTTCTGTACTGTTCAAGTTTTTCTGCATCAACAATTTCCAAAATTGTGTCAAACTTTTTGAAAGTTTTGTTTTTCAACACAACATCATAACCGTAATAGAGTTCCTCTGGTTTTGTACCCTTTTGCATATTACTCTCAACATGTTCATAATTTGTGATGAATACATCAGCAACTGTTTCAATATCATTCTTGTCATGCCATTTTGCTGTGCCAATGAACAGATGCGTATAACCATTCTTGTGAGAAGTGTATTTGAGAACACAACCTGGTGTGATTGCACTGCGTTCAATGAGAACACGTGCTCTGTTCAATTCTTCCTCCTCAACGCACTTATTGTACAATTCACCACCAACAGCACACATCTTTGTTTCATTACCACTTGTGCACCAGATGAAACATGTTTCAATGTGTCCACCAACATCAATTTTTCCCAATTTCATTGCTTCAAGAAGTTGATCTTCACGCAATTCCAAATGATAACCCCTGTCATTGATGACCTTGATGTACCGAGTGCCAGATGTATCATTTGCAACAATGTTCAGAATTCTCACCCTGAATGGCGTGTTGTCCTCAATTTTGGAGAAGATGACACCCCATTTTCCTCTGTATGAATGTTTCATCATGTCCAATTTCTTTTTCAACCTCTTTTGAGAAGAGTGTGGGTTGAACACAATTGTGTCAATGCATTCAACTTTGCCACCTGTCATTGCTGATGTCACTGTTCTGTCAGAACCTTGATAGATGTAACCAATTTTTGGAAGAATTTTTCCAACCTGTGTGATCCCAATTTTTGACATTGATTATACAATCCTCTCAAATGTTGAACTGAACTTTTCCCAACCTTTTTCAGTGATTGATTTGAAACCCATCATGTTGAATTCATGCTTCACAGTATCCATACAGCATTCACCAACACTGATTTCACACTGTTCCCATTGCACATCAGACAAAGTTTCAAACTTGATGAGATCAACGTTCTTTGCAAACTGCTCAGCAATGAGTTCATCTGACAAAAAATCTCTCAAAAGATGGGGATCAGATGCAATTGTCAATGCTCTCTTGTCACCAATCCCAGGAATTCCCGGAACATTATCACACTGATCTCCTCTCAATGATTTCCATGTGACATAATTGCATTCAAACTGTTCAACCCAACATTTTTTCATTGGATTCCAAATTTTGACATGTTCATAGTCATCAAGCAATTGTGTAAAATCACTGTCATTGCTGACAACTGTGCAATCATCTTCACAATTTCTGCGAACCAATTCACTGATGATATCATCACACTCATAATCCGGGTGCCTGATGACACTCACAGGAAATGCAGATTTCAGGAGTGGAACAATAATGCCCACCTGCCTGAAGAAATCCTGCAGTGCCTGATGTTCCTTGGTGCCCTCCTTGACAATTCTGTTTGCCTTGTATTCAGGCAGGAGTGCTTCCCTTGCTTTCGGGGTTCCCTCAAGCACAAACCAAATTGTGTCTGGTCTGTGTTGCTCAACAAGTGATCTGAACTGTCTAAAAAAATTGTACACAACAGAATATTCGCCCCTCTGAAAACCAGAACGACTTCTGTGAAGGAGATTGTGCCCATCAAGGATGAGAATTTTTTGTTTCATTCTGTTCTGAATTTAACACAATCACAATGACTTTTCACAATGTTTCAGCAATGTGCTCTCTTATTGCGTTCCAACGTGATTTTAATTTGTCTTTGATTTCAATCACATCATGTTTCCAATCTTTCAAGAGTGATTTCATGCTGTAATTTGTCAATTCTTGTGTAACATTCTTGTCAACACTGTTGATTGTATTCTCAATCATATCCCAAGGAACACTCATGAATTCTTTTGCAGCACGTTTGAGATCAGCATACTGATAAATTGTGCCTGCGCCTGTATCGCTGAAATCCGGATCAAACATTGTATTCAATTCTGTTGGTTCTTTGCTGAATCTTTTGCCTTTTCTTCCACCCTCTGCTCTGAATGTGAGAGCTCCACCAGGATCAATTCTGTATGCATCTTTTCCAGTTGATATCACATTTCCTGAACCGGTGCCAATCACATCCCAATTTGCCAATAGAACATCAACATAGACCCCATTTGACATTTTCATTGCAATGTCATTGTGCTTCAATGTTTTCAGCGCACTCTTCCCACGGATTGCGCTTGTTGCAATGCCAACTCTCAAGTTCTTTCCATCATACACAAGATCAATGTTGGGAACATTTATGCCCCTGTACAGTGCATAAATTTTGTACGCAAGATATTCAACAAGAATTTGGAGTGATGGATTGATGTCAACGTCACTGAACATTTCTTCGTCACTGAATTTCAGATAGTATTCATTACCACCAATTCTGCATGTATTCATCAAATGTGTTGAACCTGCAGTGCACTCAATATCATTAACGTCACCAATATCAATTTCATTCAATATATTATTTTTTGATGAATTCATATTTTGTAACTATTCTTCATCAATATAGTTCTTGTACGTGCCTTTGTGCCACAATTCAATCCTCTTGATGATTTCTACATCAGTTAAGATATCACATCCATTCAGCTTCCAACCAGTTGTTATCCATTCACCACAATAATGCCAATGATGAAGAATGGAAACACCATTTACATATCCCAGATAGTATGCACCATCAAGAGCAATCACAATTTTTCTGGCAATGCACATTGCAATGTTCCCAATTTGTACATCCTGAGCGCAATTTTGGGTTCAAGTTTAAGTGTATTCCACCCAACAACTTTGGATGATTGCATAATGAATTGATCATTCACCATTTGCCATTGTAGATCCCAAGGTTCATACCAAATTGCGCTAAAATTTTTGTGAAAATACATTTTTTCACACTTGTTGTCAATCAAATACACATCACCACAATCATGGATCAACAATGACATGTGTTCAAATTTGCTCATTGATAACATCCCCAATCAGTTGACTGATGTTCTGATTTGTGTCAACCCAATCAAGTTCTTCAGAGCTCCAAATTTTGTATTTCCAACCCAATCTATAACTTCTCACAATTTTGTAAGGGAATAGAGTATGAACGTTATTGACCCTAAAACTGAAATCGCCATCTTGGTGTATGAAGAATTTGAAATCTGTTTTCATCTGTTCAACAATTCTATGTATAATTTCAATATTTGCAGTTGGGTCATGTGTGGGACTATGAACCAATTGTTCACAAAACGACGTTGAATGCTATCAATTGACAACAGATCAGCAAATTGCATGATGTGCCCATCAACAAAAATTCGTATATCATCACAACTTGCAAAAATTTTGTTATTCACAACACCACGTTCTATAGTGTAGAGATCCCAACAACCAGATCTGAACATCTTCATATAGCATTTGGTCATAAATTGTTCAATGTTCTGTATTCTGCACAAGCTTGTGAAAGATTATTCACTTCAAATCTTTCCCAACGTTTTGCAAAATTATCCCATACAATGTATGTGTTTTTGATCTCTTTTGAATAAGATTTAATCCCAATTGAAAGCCCAAACAAACCTGGACAATTTGATATTCTGTTTGGGCTTTCAATTCCACGTTGTGAACAGATGAATGCACCACTGTTGTACAGAGTTATAGTATTAATTCCCAATTGTTTAAGCATATTTGAATACCTCATCAATTTCATAAGCAGATTGAACACACAAAATGTGATCAAAATTGCCAAACTTTTTGTATGAATTCAAAACATCACCAATTGTTAAACAATTGTGAACATGTTTCCACATCGATGATTTCATGATGTCATCATATTTCCAAACCCTAATTCCCGTCCCATCAACAAGAATTCTGTTTGGCGCAACAAAAGAAGAACATACAAATGACGCTACACCTGTTGCAAAAATATTCAAATTGTTGATCAGATCACTCTTCTGCTTCTTCATAAGCTTTTACCCACCAACGCATCATGAATATCACTGATGGTAAACCTACACATGACGCAAAATCTCCATGAAATGGCACATGCATTCCCTTTCTTCCTGCTGCAATCCAATCTGCATGTGCAATTGTCCGTCTGAATTCATCAATCAAGTGTTCAGCAAGTTCACTCTTTTTCATGTTGAAAACATTCCTCATCAGCAATCTTGATAAACCAATCAGGTGGTTGCAAAATTTCTGTATCTGAAAAAATGCGGTCACCGGCAATCTTTGCAATGATCTTTGCGTTCTGATACGTTGCATACCCAGGTTTTGACCACTTTCTGTGCCTTTGCACAAGACTGTAAAACATGATGTATGCATTTGATTTCTTTGTATAGAGTTCAATGGGAATTGGCAAATTGAATTTTTTGATGAGTTCAATGGTGCGCTTTTCATTATCCCATTCACACAATTGTGAAGTCCTGATTGCATCACGCACTTCTTCATCATTGTATTCCTCACCAGCCAACCATTCCCACATCAACCCAGATTCACCACCATCGCCAAAGTAGTCATCCTTCCACTGAGTGAAATGACAATATTCATGTGCATAGATTTCAAGCCAATCTTCTCTCCCGGTTGCACAATGAAATTCTCTTTTCTCAAAATCAAACCAACCGGCGCATGTTTGACCATCATTCTCATCTGTGATTGACTTTTCTGGTATCAATGACACCATGACACCATGTTTGATCATTTCAGCAATGGTTTCACCAATGAACATTTCAATACAATTTTCAGTCATGATCATATTCCTTTTCTGCTCTGTTCAATATACATTTTGCATTCTCAAATAGTTCATGTACAGAACCATGCCAATGGTAGTATTCACTAATGTTTCTGTCCCACATCATGTTTGTGTGATTGGTGTTGAACACAGCCTGATACAGGAAACCTCCCCAAGCACGAATTTTTTCAGATCCAATCATAGTTTGTCCTGAACGTCTAACTTCAATAAACATATGTTCATCCCTTTATACACATGATCTGTTTCAACGTTGTGATGGGTTCAACCAAATTGCGTTGAGCATGCATAACACAATCAATGTCTTTGTATGCTCCTGGCGTTTCGTCAATCACACTTGCGTCCTTTTTGCATTCAACACCTTCAGTTGCAATCCTGTGTTGCTCAACAGAGAACGTATTCTTTGCTTCTGTTCTTGACATCAATCTGCCTGCTCCATGAGAAGCACTTGTGAAGCTGTCAACATTTCCCAATCCTCTGACAATGAAGCTCTTTGCTCCCATTGATCCAGGAATGATGCCCAATTGACCTTTCTTTGCACTGATTGCACCCTTCCGTGTTACCCAAATGTTCCTGCCAAAATGGTTCTCTTTCTGAACATAATTGTGATTGCAACTGATCTGATCATCACAATCAAAATGTGGAATTCCTTTCATTCCCTTCAAGACATCAATTGCATGTTTCATCATGAGTTCTCTGCTCACTTTTGCATACTGTTGACACCACATGACAGCCTCAATGTAGTCATCAAACAGTTCAGTGCCCTCTGGAATGAATGACAAATTTGCATCAGGAAGATTGTCCATGATGAACCAACGTTTCATTTCCTGCTTTGCAAGCTCAATGAATTGCATACCAATTCTTGCACCAATGCCTCTTGAACCTGAATGCAAAATGAACCACACATTGTCATCTTCATCAACTGTGCATTCACAGAAGTGATTCCCAGTCCCAAGTGTCGCAAGTTGATTCACTGGCGATCTCTTTGTTGAAAGATTGTGTCTCTTCTCAACAAGCCTCTTGTATCCAGGTTCGAGTCCCATCCATGCAATCTTTACATCATCAGGAGGATTTCCCCAAGAACCCTTATCACGTTCACCACCATCATCAGTTCTTCCATGAGGAATTGCTCGTTCAATCAGCATACGCATTTCCACCAATGATTTTGGCAAATCACTCCTTTTGAGAGAAGTCCTGACTGCATTCATTCCACATGATATGTCAACGCCAACCGCAGCAGGTATGATTGCACCATCAGTTGGAATGACAGACCCAACTGTTGCGCCAATTCCAGCATGGACATCTGGCATGACAGCAATGTGATTATGAATGAATGGCAAATTTGCCAGATTGAACAGTTGCTTTCTTGCACCATCCTCAACCTGAACGCCAACAGTCCATTCCCTGATTGGGAATTTTGCACCCACAACAACGTTTGTGTCACCATCAACGTTGATCAACATTTTTGAATAGTCATTCATCATTTTCTGTTCTCTTCCCAAAATATCTTTTCCATGAGGTCCATTCACTCTTGTCAATAAGTTTTTCATCAATTGCAATTCCAATAGTCCATATGATTGCCCTGAATGCAAGATAAACAATCGCAAGTTTTATTGCAACAATACACTTTGACAATTCGAGAACTTTGTTACATTTTTCATGGTGACACTATACCACTTCCTGTGCAGATCATTGCACCCTTGTGCATACCATAGAATGCAACAGTTTGCCCGGGAGCAATTCCCGGATCTCCCTCAACAATTGTGATATCAACTGCACAATTGTGCTCATGTCTGTTCACAACCCTGATCAGTTTTCCCCCATGACGAATTCTTACAAAGAGTTCATCCTCAGGATCTGTATACTCAACCAAATCAGTGATCCTGAAGTGCAGAATTGGCTCAGGATGTCCTCTCTTCACAAAGATGGTGTTGCCAATGCAATCTTTTCTCTGAATAAACCAGGGCCCTCCTGGGAGGTTCAGACCTCTGCGTTGTCCAATCGTGTGGAACCAATATCCTTGGTGTGTACCAATGATCTCACCGGTGTCACAGTTGACAACATCTCCGGTACGTATTCCAAGATTTTGCTGAATGAACTGATTGTAGCTGATCTTTCCAAGAAAACAGATTCCTTGACTGTCTGCCCGGGCACTGTTTGGGAGACCCATTTTCACTGCCAAATCTCTGACCTGATGCTTATGCAACTGTCCAATTGGGAACACAATCCTATCCAATTGCTCTTGGCGCAATCTGCTCAGGAACAGTGTCTGATCTTTCACAGGATCAGGATTCATACGCAAATATCCCATATGCTTATCTGCATAGTGTCCTGATGCAATGAAATCACATTGACTACCGATTGCATCCATGAATGCACCAAACTTGACATCACGATTACACAGAGCATCAGGATTTGGTGTCATTCCCAACTTAACATCCCTGAGCATATTGCTGACAACCCTATCCCAATATTCCTGTTGAAGTGATGTCACCTTGACTTCACAACCAACACTGTCAGCGACCTTTCTGACAACGTCAAGATCATCCTGCCAAGGACAATTTCCCAATGAACTGAATTCATCCTCAAGCCAAATCTTGATGTAGTGTGCTGTCACATTGTGACCTTGGTCTTTCAACAATTTGAGTGCAACTGCACTGTCAACGCCACCTGATGTGAGAACTGCTATATTTGCCATGTGATGCTATTCCAATCTATGTGTTCTGCAATCATTCTTGCATTGTTGTATCGTTCCAAGATTTTCTTCACAAGACATCTTTCAAGAACAATTCCATGTGGTGATTGTGTTGCAACATCACCCTTTGCAAAAATGTACAATGTATTCATGTGTGTCCCAACAGTTTGTGCAATCTTGCAATGTACGCACGTATATGTTCTCTATCGCAGATCAGTTGTCTTAGTACTCCACAATTGAGTTTACACATACCAGAACACATGATCATCAGGTGCACATCTTTTGGTAAACATTGCATGCTAATTCAACTCAATTGTGTAATGTGAACTCATCCACATTGTCATGTTAGCCCGATACAACAAATATTCTGACCTATCCTGATAGGTCCGGAGTTTATATTTTCCAGATTGGGCCAAATACAGTACTGTGATAACTGGAACTGAATTTTGTTGACCACTTTGTGAGTTTTTCATTGAGTTCACGTTGTTTCAACACAAATCTTGTGAATAGGCTTTCAAACTCTGTGAATTCAGCTGCACCACATCTTGTGATTGTCAAATAATGATATATCATCTGTTGAAATTGAAAGATTCATGAAAATTGTTGCCAAACGCTTTGAAAAACAGATATTCGCTGTGTAATTTGCATCTGTGAACACCACCATCATACCTGATGATCATGTATTCACCCTATGTTTACTGATGTTGAACTCTTTGATCTCTTTGGGAGTGGTGATATTGACATCAAATATGTCATTGAGTACACTTTTTGTGATCACAATACCAATCTCATCACCATTCATACTATTCACCCAGGAGTGTTGGAAGCCTGATTTGCCCATCATTCTGGGCACACTCTTCTGCCCAATGATACTGTTCATTCATGATGACACACAAATAGTTTGACTGATCTCTGTTGAGAGCATCCACATACAGAATGTATTGCCAAATGCCCTGAACCTTAACCTTCTCAATCTTGAGTCGTTTGTCTGCGATCTCATCTGCACAGATGAATCTGAGATTTCTGAACTTTTTGCAATCACGAATATGATCAGCAAATTCACGTTTGAGTGCATCCAATTCCTGGATTGCAAATTCACCATCATCCCTTGAAACATTGCGCCTTGCAATGATGATCTGCCCAAGACCAATATTTGCAACGCCTGCTTGCATCATTTCATCAGAGAAATCTCTGTAAGGTGCCCACAATCCAGTGTCATCTGCAATCTTATCATTTGCATTCACAACCCTGTTGTCCATCATTTGTGCTCTCATTTGTGCACTCTTCAGATCACTCTTCAGTGCACTGACATACAGTGCACCGGTAACAATCATCAGCAGTGTAAAAATGTTGATAAGAATTTGAACTCTGGATGTCTTCATTTTTGCTATACCTTTTATCAGTTGATATAGACAATTTATCACACATTGTTGTGATATTCACAATGCATGACCAAATCTATTCACACATGATTTTATTGTTCTTTGTTGAACTGAT